>Ga0308159_1000121_pt1 | contig 283377 bp, 247 predicted proteins | sample PhyCR1_FD_201040 | JGI IMG/M metagenome (GOLD analysis project Ga0308159, IMG submission 201040) | Phyllosphere microbial communities from UC Gill Tract Community Farm, Albany, California, United States - DLSLC.R1 | ecosystem: Host-associated > Plants > Phyllosphere > Unclassified | place... | reverse complement strand
TTAAGCTAAGTATTCCTCTGGCTAAGCAGAAATTATTGGAAAAATTAAAGGAAGAAGATATATTTGAGAGCTATAAACAAGAGAAAGTAATAGATAAATTAACGATCTCAGAAGAGAAAAAAACATAATTCTGAAATTCAATCTGACAATTAATAAAAACTACCAACTGTCAGATTAAGTAGTGGCTATTACAGTGAATTAGATGGTCATAAATTATAAAAATGCCGAAGAAACTCTTCGGCATTTTTATAATCATTTTATTGAGCAGATGATTTTTCTTGACTTGTTTTTAAAGGATAATCTCCTTTATCTCCGCGTATGGTTTTCATGATTTTGAAAACATTTTTGGCCTCCATCAAGTGATGTTCTAGTATAGGGAGTTTACTTTTGGCAAATTGTACCAGCTTTTCATTAGTTTCGGTATTGCCAGCTTCTCTAAATAGTTTTACTGCATCCTCATGCTCTTTAACCATTAGTTCTGCGTAGTAATAATTACGTTCGTCTTCTTTTAATGAATCTAATTTGGCTAATACCATCTTCTTCTCATTAGGAAGTACTTGTGGTATACTGATGTTCTCTTTTATCGCAATTGACTTCAAATCTTTTTGTGCCATGGTGTGGTCTTTTACCATTATGGTTGCTAAGTTCTGGATGTCTCTATTCTCCGTGCGTTTAATCATTATCGCACTAGATTCAATTTCCGTCATGCCGCCAATAGCAGCTTTTGCTGCAAAGTTACTTTGATCACCGTTAATCAATGCGGTGTCGATTTTTTCTGCTTTGATCTGGTCAAGATTATTTTGACTAGATGGATTTGGACTTTGTCTACAGGCGCACACAAATAAGCTGATAGATGCGGCTAATAAGCATATCTTTTTCATTGTTCTAATTTTAGTTAATTTCTATGCAACAGTGAATACATCCTATAGTTTAGCAATTGACTATTTTGGGTATAAAACTGCTAGGTTACGGTAAATACTTAATAATCACCTTTAACTACCCCTTTTATACCTAATTAAGAACTTTTTGTACCTCGCTTTGATTCATTTAATAGTTAATCATGGACAGGTATGAGAAAAGAATTTGGAAATGAACATATTCCTAAACAGGAAATTGGAGAAGAGATGGATGTAATGGAAAAACGATCTTTTGAAAATAAGGCGATAGCCATCGACTTCTTTAAAACTGCTCGACATCGGTTACTTGATGTCAATCGGTGGGCTAAATTGACGGGGCATGAACTTTCGAGTTTTCAATTGGTCAGTAGTTTTGGTAATCCAGTTGAAGGCTTAGCCGGAAACGGAGATTATATCAGGATAGACATTCCGGGACCGGGCACAAGTGTTGGACAAGGTTACGATTGGGTTTTAATTGAATCAATTGTTGAAGCTAGTGAAGTAGGGATGGAGTTGGTAAGTATGAAGGTGAGACCAACGGCAAGTCCACTTTCTAATAATGGTGATACTGCTCATTTCTTGACTGAGCAGGCAACCTCTACTTTTCAGGTTAAGCGTATTGGTCAACATGTCTTAGCCGAGGAACATGGAAGAAATGAGCAGCCTAATACCTACACGATGAGTACCACCGCTAATATTCGCAATATGTTAGTGGGGTGGGCTGCAACGCTAGGATTATCATATCCACAATGGAAATCGTTGGTTAAAGGGATACTTGCTGATTGATTTGCAACAGCTACTATTATAATAGGATGGACTAATGTTAGAGCTATATGGAGACGTTATTATTTAAGGATTGGCAAAGCAGTGTTAATGTTGCCTTTTGCGCTTTACTATCTTTTATTGTTGCATTTTTATTTATTCGTATTTCAGGGAAGCGAACATTAGCTAAGCTTACTGCCTTCGATTTTGTAGTAACGGTAACTTTGGGATCAACCTTGTCCTCAATGATTTTGGGCAAAACCGTACTATTGGACGGCGCAATTGCTTTAGCAATCATCATTGCCATGCAGTATCTTCTGGCATTTATTGCAATGAAACTTAAACCAGTTGAGAAAATCATCAATTCCAAACCCACGCTACTTTACTATAATGATCATTTTTTAGAAGAGCAAATGGAACGAGAGGTAGTAACTAAGGAAGAAGTTTACGCTGCCATACGAGAATTTAGACTACTGCGTATTGAAGATGTTAAAGCCGTAGTAATGGAACTTAATGGTGAACTCACCGTTGTAAAAAAGAATGAACCCGACTTAGAAAACAATTCACTTCAGGACATTCCACAAGTTTGATAGTAGGAATAACTACAGTTTGCAAAGCTGGATTAATTTTTTTTATAAGCTGCGTATAGCTACAAATAGTGAGGTTATTGGATGATAAATTAGATAAGTGTATATTTTTAAGGACGTATTTTTTTTGGCACAAACTGTAAATATAATGATAAATAGTTGATAAACTGCAATTTATTTCGTATTAGTAGGTTTGGCACCATTTTTCTTCAATGTCTTTCGATTGGAATATTCCAGTCCTATGAAAGCAATAAATATATGAACTTTAAAATTACAAAATCTGCGCTTCTAATGGCATTAGTAGGCATTTCAGGTTCAGTGATGGCTCAAGAGACGTCATCAACAGAAGGAACTCCATTTTCTAAACAACAGTTTCGTACTTGGTCAGTTGGCTTACACGCAGGTGTGACTAGCCCAAGAACAATGTTTGACGGAAAATTTAGAGATTTTCAAACTGCAAAAGAAAACCTAGGATATGGCGGTTATGTTAAAAAGCAAATTTTACCTGCATTAGGTATTCAAGCAGAGTTCTTAGCTGGTAAAGTAGAAGGCCTAAGAGCTCAAACTGGTGTAGACGCTGCAGGAAATCCAACTTATTTGAACGGTACTGGTTTTGCGTCAAGAATTGAATGGGCAGGAGCGGTAACTGCAGTGTATAACATCGCCAATATCAATATCAACAATGAGAATGCTATATTGATCCCTTATGTAAAAGCGGGTGCTGGTTACATGTCATCTAATGCATCTACTTACGCTGGTTCAACTAGCAATTATCAAAGTTATGATGAAAGATGGTACATTCCTACAGGTATTGGATTCAAATTGGGTTTAACTAAAGGAATTAATCTTGATTTAGGTTACGATGTAAACTTTGTAAAATCATCTACGTTTGATGGCGTTAACAGAGCGACTAATGACAAATTTACTTATGCTCACGCAGGTTTAGAATTTGCCTTAGGTAGCAAAAGCAAACCTCAATTACAAAACTACAGCTCTTTAGCTGCGCTTAGAATGCAGTCTAAAGAAGAAAGTGAAGCCCTTAGAAGAGCTTTATCTACTGCTGAGCAAAATGCACAACGTGATAGAGATCAATATGCTAAAGATATGGGTGACGATGACAATGATGGTGTAGCAAATAAATTTGACAAATGCCCAGGTACTCCTGCGGGAACAGTTGTTGATGGTTCTGGATGCCCAATCAAGGTACAAAGAGAAGTAATTAAAGAAACCAAAGTTGTTGTAACTGAAGCTGATCGTAAAATCGTTGATGAAGCAATTAAAAACTTAGAATTCGATTTAGGTAAAGCAACTATCAGAGCTAAATCTTATAGCACTTTAAATACTGTTGCAGCTTTATTGGTTGAAAAGAACTTTAGCTTGAAATTAGCTGGACACACTGATATTACTGGATCTAGAGAGTTAAATTTACGTTTATCTAAAGAAAGAGCAGAATCAGTAAAAGCTTATTTAGTTTCTCAAGGTGCAAATGCTTCGAGAATTGAGGCTACAGGTTACGGTCCTGACCAACCAATTGCAACTAACAAAACTGCTGCTGGTCGTCAACAAAACCGCCGTGTAGAATTTACCTTATTCTAATAAAGATTAATTGAGGTGAAGAAAATGCCATCGAGAATTCGATGGCATTTTTTATTTAAGATTTTTTAAGCATAAAAGAACATCTTGCGCTATAATCACTAGTTGATTATAGCGTTGAATTTAGTAGTTGCTCATTTCAACATTTAAGTGGCTTTCTGCTAAACTAAAATTACAAAGTGCCACTCTAGGGAAATCCATGAATGTCCTTGAACTCAGTATCGCCTCACGGTTATAAATGTTAAGTGCGTTTTTAAACAAACCATCCAAAATCTCGTTGTTAGGGTTTGTTTCGGATATTTCTTGCAGTAAAATTCTTTCTTCGTTGTCTTCGGCAATCAGCTCTATACGGACACATGTCCTAGAGATGTGCATGTAGTGGTGTTTCATATGCTGTCCCTAAAGTAACTAAAATCCCGATAATAAGTTAAACTCGTTCAAACTTATTTTCAAATGTTAGAAGAATGGCAAAGACTGTTATCCCTTAAATTTAAGCATATAGCTGAACAAAAATCATTAAAAGGGTGGTGAAAGTTCATTTGTTCGATGAAGTATTTATAGAGTATACAAGTTATTAGTGATTGATATTCAGTGCTTTTTTTTTATTTTAACGGAATTGTCAGATGCATAAAAAAAGCAGGCTTTTTATGCCTGCTCTTTCAATATCCTGGAAACTATTACGAGTTGGTAATAGAAACGTCGCCAAATACATGGCCGAATCGTTCGAAAGTTTGGTGTGCGGCTTTGATTACCTGATTTTTGTCCTCATCACTTTTAGCTATAAAGTTAAGTGTGTTTGTGAATACAGTCCATTTTTTTCCAGATTCAGCTCCGTAGCCGCTAAAAAAGGAGAGACCGTTTTTTATTCCGTTCTTTTGTAGCATCTGCACAATATAGGGACCGCCCATAATTGAACCTTCTAAAACGTACAAAGCACCTACGGCTTCAAATAGGCTATTTACTTCTGGCGCTACAGCCATAGGTAGCTCATCAATGGAACAGCCTAAAGCCTCGATATCATTTTTTATAAAAGAAGCATTTCGACGTGTCGCTACATCTGGGAGTACATTTTTGTTGATGAATGGTGCGATGACCTTTTCTACTGCAGTAAAGTATGCATAAAAATGCTTTAAAAAATCTGCATAACTAGCTTCATTTTGAATAGCTTTGATGATCGGTATTATTTTCTTCTCTAATTCTTGATGTGGAAATTTGGTTGCTTCTTTAATTATTGTACTTAACATAGGTATGATTTTTTACTACTAATGTATTTACAGTTCTATATTTTTAGTCCGGCTTGTATAGCCGTTTAATGGATATAAAAAATAGAACTAAATAGGAATTGATATAATAGTTAGGTGCTAGGGCACCTTGCTAGCCATAACCTAAGGTTTCCTATTGATCCGATAAAGATGATAAAAATATTCTTATCAATTATCGATCAGCGAAGATAATATAGCGTCTAAGATAGAGAAATTGTGGCGTGAACGACAGTTGCAGGTTTATCAAGTTTTAAAATAAGGAATTATACGAAAAACATTAGCGTTAGAACACCAATTACGATCAAAAAAATAAGTAGGAAAAGTACTTTTTTGTCTCGATTAAAATAACGCCAAATAATTTCAATAATGATCGCTAAAAACCATGTCACACATACAAAACCGCCCATAAGAATATAACCAATTGGCCCCATTGTATGTCTATGATTATCACCGTCGCAAAGTTTATGCGGGTCGTAGGTAAATTCCATGAGTAGGAAAATTGCAAGTAACGGGACTACTAAAAATGCTAGTCTAATTAAAATCTGGACATAAAGTGGTTGTTGCTTCATACTTCTTATCTTTTATAATAATTGCTGTAGGACCGTTCAGCATGCGCTTAAATAGTGAATCTGATCGATTACTCTTTTCTAACCAATATGAGCTTACCTGATTTATTGAATTTGTAGGTGAAACTGTTCCATTTCGGCCCCGATTTACACATGGTGATCAGCTCTTTACGCTGTTTATTCACTTTTAGATTGACCATTTCTGCACAACCTTTACCTGCAGGTTCCATCAATTTTTCAAACTTTTTGGTACTAAGGTTATAGATGAAGATATCGTAAGCTACGTTTAATCCGTCGGCACTCGTAATGTCAAAAGAAATGTCGTCTATGCCGTCAAAGTTATAATCCTTCACGTCCATTCTTCTACTTTTTCCCTCATCAAGTTCATTTAAAAGGAAATTAGATTGACCACCATTTGGATAAACGATAGTTAAATTGTCTTTATAAAATGAATAATAATGGAACTGTACCTCATGCAGCAAAGCCATGCTTTTACCATCATAAAGCTCATCATCTCTAATTAGCTCAAATTTAAACTTTTTTCCATCTTTGTATCGGATGTAGTAAATATCGTCTACATTTCTTGGCCACTCGGTAAATCCGTATTCGCCAGTAGCTTTACCTTCATACACCTCTGTAAACTTGTAAGTGTTGAAATTAGGTTGTCCGCTTTCTTTTTCAGAACTATCTATCGTTAACGATTTAAACTTTAAAGCGATAGGTTCTTTTTGCCCTTTGTACCAAACAAAAGCGGCTTTTCTATCTTGCCAGCCTAGCGTGAGTTCAATAGGTTTGGCCGTGCCAATGGATTTTAGTTTCATTTGGGCATAATTAATCATTGGCATTAACCAAATAAGAAAAACAATGGATTTTAATTTCATATCAATCGAGCTTACAAATAATCGCTCATCTAAAATACTTCACAATCTTGACAAAAAATAACCTCTTTATTATTTGCAGTGTTTAAGACTTTATCTGCACGTTAGGTGTAATTATTTGTTTGTCAATTTTAGTTACTTAACGAAAGATCATTACGCCTGTAAATTCCTATCTGCAAATAATAAACAGAACTTAACGAATATCCTTAGAGTTTTAACGAATAGTAAAGCGATGCAAATAGATTTTTTTTATTTGATAGCTTAGCTTCGCTAAGTAAGCATAAAGATGGAAAACCTGAATATTAAGGCATTTGTACTTGCATTTACCTTACTTATTTTCACCTATATCTACTATATGAAGTCAGCTCCTAACTTCGTAGTATTTCTAGCTGTAATTGTATTCGGTGTTGCCGCGGTGGTTGCATTATTGGTGTATTTCTTCAGTATTAAATTTATTGGTTATACATTAGCTAGTGGTAAGGTCTATCCGCATGTAGCTTTTCATATTTTGTGGCCATTCATGGTAATGACACTTATGGCTTGGTTCATTTATGGTATTTTTTACCTTGAACCATTTGGCTCAAATAACGAATTTATCCAGTTTGTTAAAATTTTTATCACCAAGCATTTATTGTTTATCACTATTTGCACTATCGCTATAGGACTTACTTTTTTTCCAACTTCAAAGGATAAATTGGTAGATGAAATTTTACTTAGAAAGAATCAATGGTATTTAGGCGCTACATTTATAGTTTTTTTGCTGAGTATAGGTTTGGTATTTATAACGAAAAAAATAAAACAACCCATATTAGATATGGAGTATTCCACATACAAAAGCTTAGACGAGCTCAATACCTCCAAGAATTTTAGTGTGGAGAAACTGCTGGATGCCAAAGACTATTTTCATACCAAAGCCCCTTATTTTCTACCAAATAGAAATGAAATCATTATCATCTGTAATTATAATGATGCTAACAAAGATCATGCAGTTTACGCTATTTATAGGCTCAACAAAGATGGTGATATCATAGAAACGCTTAAAGAACGCGACGTTGTTAATGATAGTGACAATGATTTTTATCCATTGATCTGCAAAGATGGGATTTTAACTGATTTTAAGGGTGAGAAACTCATCAGTTGGATCTTTGACAGTAATAAAGAAAAGCAAGCGGCGGAGACATTTAAGGTGAATGCGGATTGGCAAATTGATACTATAAAACCAATGGCAGAAGCAGTACACATGGTTCACTTTTATAAAACCTCGAAATTCCATTGCAACGATATCGCCGATGTTAAATACAATGGTAACAAATACTATAAAGTGAAACATGGTAACGAACTTTTAAAATTTAGAATAGATAGTGTGTATTCGCATAGCGATAACATCGAAAATTGCGAAGAGAAAAAGTTAGTCTATTTTAAGCTATCTGGTGCTAATTTTAGTCTGCTTAGATTAAACGATCGTGCCTATTATGTGATTAAAGCAAAACATTAAAAATCGGTCTCAGCTATATTTCGATGGGACTTTGACGTCGGTAGCTCATTCCAATATAAGATATGGCTCTCATTAACTCCACCGAACCGGGCTCTTTAAATAGTTGTCTCGGTTTGGTTAATTTGTCTAACTTTTATCAATTTAGGTTTTGTTCCGAAGTAAGGATTGAAGATTTAGGACCTATTCTATTTCTCCTTCATCGCCAATGTTAGTTATGATCGCGTCCCTGTATTATTTAATTAACCTTATTTCGACAAATTAATCCATTCAAATAACAAAATTGGCACACCGGCCATAACACAATGTTAGTGTTAGGTGTTTTTACCCAGCAGTATAGATTGCTGCAAAGCAAATTAATTATGTCATACCAAAAGCAGTTAAAATCAATAGAATAATAATCGAGTTGAGGTTAATTCGTAAGACTTTATGAAACTTTACAACTCTCTCTTTTAGGGAAAGATGGCTCAGCCAGAGATGGTTTCTGTTTTCAGTGATCTTATTTTAAAGCGTTCGGATCTTAATTCTTGTTGTTTTTAGCACTTTAGAATTCCCACCTTCGCAGAAAAGATGGTTAATATGATTTGTTGACGTAGCGGCTGCAAGCAAATTAAGTGGTAGAACACCCTCTATGCCCTTCGGGCATCTCTCCCTGAAAGGGAGAGAATAGTATGGAACTAAGTAGGCAGCTATATGAAATAAACACTATAATTTAGCAAACGATAATGCGTAGGGGCTCTATTGTAATAAAATGCTAGGGATGCAATTGCTGAAATCTATTCATTTTGCCAAGATTTCAAATCAACTTCTTTAAAAGTAAGTCTATCTCTATTTGAGTAACGTTGCTTGGTATCGTTGGTTTCACTTACATTGATACCGCCATCAGACTTATTTTTAGGCGCCATTTTAGCCAGCTTTTGCAAATTTTCAACCAACATTGTTTTCTGTCTTTTGGTGATTGCTGGTATCTCAATCAAAAAATCATGCTCACCTTCTTTGCCCAATCCACTAATCAAAGTAATTTTTACTGCTTTTAAATTATGATGCTGGATAAACATGCCAACATACTTAAGTATTTCATTCCCATCTGGAGGACCACAACAAATGCTATAAAATCCTAATACAATAGTTGCCTTCTGTGCAGTATGATCTGCCTTTAATACAATTTTAGCGCTATCAGTTTTCACTAAAGGCGAATAGTCGGTAGTTTCTCCAGCTTGATGCGAAACCATTTTGATGGTGTCGGTAAGGTAGCCTTCCTTTACCACAATTAAATCCATTAAAGACTGTCGTTTCTGTTTAAAATAGCCGGTACTATCCGTGTAGGTTTTGATGATATAATCGGGATTTAAATCTTCGTAAACCAAAGCACTATCAATCGGCTTGCCATGCTCGTCGACCACAAAACCTGCATGATAATCGTGTATACGCTCCGAACAGGAGTAAGATAGGAATGCAATACCCAAAACGATGAAGAAGTGATGATTTTTCATTTGATAGCGCTAATCAATTAGTACATTTTTTCAATAATTCAGGGTCAACTTGCAGTCCTAATTTTTGCGCTGTCAGCAAATCGACGCAGAAATCAGATTGATTTAGAAGTTGCTTCAGCTGTCCTCTAATGTAGTAGGCAAAACCAAGGTTTTTATCCATTACAATGGCGTTATTACAATCTTCAAGGGCGGAAATCAAATCGCTTTCCATTTTTTTACTTCGAGATTTTGTCGATCCCCAAACGATTTGCAAAGGCTGTCGTATTGGTTTTCCGCCCAAGCTATACGAAGATATGACGCTTTTTTCGACTGCACTGGCTTTTGCAATTGCTCGGTTTACGTAAGCTAAACTGTAGTTTTTATTGGCCGAGATGCTCTTACTGAAATCCGCTTGAGCCAGCTCGTAATTACTTAATGCCAAGTAGATATTTCCTCTTAGGTTATAGTAGGTTTCTGACCCCATACTAAAATCACCTTTCAAGTCGATAGCGGTGGTAATTTGTTTAAGTGCTTCGGCAAAGTAATTCAAATTTAATTGAGCTGTAGCTATCCCGAAATGGATATCTGCTAAAGTTGCATGATACGCTTTTTGCACATCAGCTTCGCTGGCATTTGCCAAATTACGGGCTTCTTTCAACTCTGCTAACAAAGTTGTTTGATTTGCCAAAGCCTCTTGGTAACTCTTCAAGGCATTTTCGTTTGCTCCTAATGCCAACAACGCATTGCCATTAAAAGTCAACAACATCGCATGCTTAGGGAATTTTTTTAAAGCGACACCGTACAAATCGATTGCTTTTGCATATTGATTAAGGTTGTAGCTGGCAATTCCACGTTGATAATAGTAACTGGCTTTGCCATCGTTGCAATAGTCATTCAGGTCCTCTTCAATTTCTTTAAGCAATGCGGGGTCATTGATGTTATTTTCTTTAATTAAGCGCTTTGCCGTCTGTAGATCTGTGCAAGAAGCATCCAAATTTTCCAAAGCATAATAGGTTTTAGACCTGTTCAAGTAGGCCAAGAAATATTTCGGATTGAGCTCGATGGCTTTACTATAGTTCGCTAATGTCTTTTCGTCATCTTGCAGGTGATTATAGATCACACCTCTGCTAACATATAACTCATCTCGCATTGGGGCAAGCGCAATGGCTTTATTCACATCTACTAAAGCATCGTTATATTTTTGCTGAGCGAAGTAAACGTTAGACCTAAAGTAGTAACCTTCATAGGAGCTGGGGGCAAGTGTAATCGCTTGATTAAAATCTGCCGACGCCAAGGACTGGTAACCGCCGTTTAAATTATATTTCCCGCGTTGTACATAATGTTGAGCATCCGACGGGGCTAGTTCAATGGCTGTGTTGTAGTCTGTTAAAGCACCAGTTCCGTCGCCCATCATCTCTTTTAATCGACCTCTGGTTATCCAAATCATAGCATCATTAGGATCAGTTTTTACTGCCTTATCTAAATGAATAAGTGCCGTCTTAAAATCATTTTTTATAGCATAAACATTAGCCAGGTTCATATCACAACGTGCACATTGAGGGTTAACTATTAAAGCTTCTCGATAGTATTTTTCGGCATTGGTTAAATTGTTTCTTTGTAAACTATGGAAGCCTAGCATTCTCAACAACTCCTCGTTTTTAGGGTTCTGTTTTAACTGAGTTTCTAAGTAGGGCAGTACCTTATCTGGCTCCTTTGCCAACAGCAATGCGTCTACCGCTTTTACGTAATTACTTTTTTGGGCAACAGTCGCAGTGCTAATTAACGCCAGAAGAAATAAAACCACGATTTTCATAATTATCTTTGTATTGAGCTTTAATAGTAGATGATTTGCCTCTTTATTGTATATTTTGGTCCTGTTTCATTTTTAACCTTCGATTTAGTTAGCTCTTCCTCGGTTTTTTCGATCCAGTTACCATAACAATCGTATTTGTACGTATAAGTCGTTTCCGAAACAAAATCTTCTCCATCTGTATACTTACGCTTAACTATATCATTTTGCTCATTGTGGGCATAGTAAACTTCGGAGTAAACTTGGTCTCTATTAATCGTTTTAACTAATAAGTTTTTATCGTTATAAGTGTTTTTAATTGCTCTATATGTATTGTTTTTATTGTCGAAATAAAGTTCTTCTATCAAATTATTTCTTTCAAATTTTTGTGCTAAGCGATAGTTAAACTCAAACTTTTTATTGGCTTCATTGTAAAACAAAACATTGCTTGTCTTGGTATTTTCGTTGTTAACCGTATATTCATAATAATGAGAATTCTTATCTAAAACGGGCTTGTTTTGGTCAATCGTGGTATGTACTACTTTAGTAATTTTTGTATCTTTATCATAAAATGTTTCTATTTCGTAAGTCTTTATTCCACCACGTAGAACGCTAAAATTTTCCTGTTTGCTCATCTTTCCGTTTTTGTAATGGTACTTGCTAGATGGCACAGCTTCATCCGTTTTAGTGTCTTTATCATACAGCACAATCGAATGAACTAGTAGGTTGCCCTGTTGATCATATTCGTTCATTTCGTCGGAACCAAAGCTGGCTCTTCTTTCTTCGCCATTCAAGTAGTAAATGATTTTCTCGGACTTGATGATTCTTTTTTCTCCCTTTTTGCCAATGCAATCAGGATCGCTATTTTGCTGGCACGATGCCATTCCTATATTTAGCATCATTAACATTAAAAGATAACTAGTCCTCATACTTATTTTCTTTTTTTTGTGTTAAAAAATGATTTGTACGTCACTGCGCAAGGGGCGAGCTTTTTCATAGCTACGCTAAGCTTCGGTGCCAAGAAAAATGGGATTAAACCCTTTCAATCCCTAATGCAACTACTTAGTTTGTTAACCTGCACTCGCCTAAAACCAATTTTTAAATTAAATATAGGGTGGTTTTGTTTTAGAAATGATTGCCTTTATTATGCGTTGGGGAGCAGGAACTATTTGTCAGTTTCAATTTATTATTCGTTATCAACTCTAATTTTGGCAAAAAAAAATCCCCGATGTTTTAAATCGGGGATTGATATGAATATTTAAAAATTACTGTTGTTTGTTTTTTCTACCAAGAACCGATTGATTCTTTCCGTATAAGAAATAGATGGCTACACCTAATCCCATCCAAATGGCTAATCTAATCCAAGCTTCGATAGGTAAAGAGTACATGAGATAAACGCATACGATAATACCTAAAATAGGAACTAAAGGTACCAAAGGTGTTCTGAAAGGACGTTCTCTGTCTGGATCAGTTTTACGTAAGATCATAACGCCAATACATACTAACGAGAACGCCAATAAAGTACCGATTGATACCATGTGTCCTAAGTCAGTAACTGGAACAAAACCAGCAAATATACTTACGAATACCATGAAGAAAATATTTGTTTTCCATGGAGTTCTATATTTAGTATGAATACTGCTGAAAAATTTCGGCAGCAATCCGTCTTTAGACATGGTGTAAAATACCCTTGATTGACCCATTAACATTACTAAGATTACAGAGGTATAACCAGCTAAGATAGCAATGATTAAGCCCATTTGTAACCAACTGTAGCCTGTTACTTTAAATGCTGTGGCAGCAGGAGAAGCATCACCTTTGAAGATTTGGAAGGGAACCAAACCAGTCATAACGTGAGCAAATAGAACATATAATACAGTACAAACCGCTAATGAGCCCAAAATACCAATTGGCATACCTTTTTGTGGATTTTTAGCTTCTTGTGCGGCAGTTGATACGGCATCAAAACCGATAAATGCAAAGAATACTAAAGCTGCACCAGAGGCGATACCAGAAATACCAAATTCACCATAAACACCAGTGTTTTTAGGAATATAAGGCGTATGGTATGCAGGATTGATGAATTTCCAACCTAAGCCGATGAATAATAAAACTACGGCTACTTTTACAACAACTAAAAAGTTATTTAAGCTTGCAGACTCTTTTGTTCCACGCATTAATAGTAATGAAAGTAGACATACAATGATTACTGCTGGTAAATTAATACCGCCGCCTTCACCTTCTGCAAAGGTTTTACTTAAATAAGTTGGTAATTCGAGACCAAATTCGTGTAGTAGTTTATTAAAATAACCCGACCAAGATACGCCTACGGTGGCAGCACCAAGTGCATATTCAAGAACTAAATCCCAGCCAATGATCCAAGCCATGAATTCGCCCATGGTTGCATAAGAATAGGTGTAGGCACTACCAGCAACAGGTATCATTGATGCAAATTCTGCATAACATAATCCTGCAAAAGCACAGCCTACAGCAGCCAAAACAAATGATAAGGTTACGGCAGGTCCAGCATGATCGGCAGCGGCAATACCCGTTAAAGAGAATAAACCAGCTCCAATAATAGCTCCTATACCTAGCGCAACAAGACTTCTATTGCTTAAGGTACGTTTGAGTGTGCCTTCACCACTTTCTGCCGATTCGGCAACCAGTAAATCAATAGGCTTCTTTAAATTCATAAATTAATAAAATTAGTTGAGTTGTCTGTTTGTTGATTTTTTATAACGCACCAAACCTAAAAAAAAATATCTACAATTGAAAAAGGGATTTTTTGCAAAATCCCTTTTCTCTAGTAACAATTTTAGTGTTTAATAACGGTGTCTGTTTCGTTGATTAGCGTGTCGATGGTTTCGCTACCCGAAGAATCCACACTTTTTTGTATCTTGATTTCTTGTTTTACTTCCATACCACGAGTAGTATTGATGTCTGTTGCGCTAATGGCAATGTAAGGTGCGATTACCAAGGAAACAATAGACATTAATTTGATTAAGATATTCATCGATGGGCCAGAAGTATCTTTAAATGGATCTCCAACGGTATCTCCCGTAACTGACGCCTTATGTGGCTCCGATTTTTTATAATACATCTCCCCATTAATTTCTACCCCTTTTTCGAAAGACTTTTTGGCATTATCCCAAGCGCCACCAGCGTTAGATTGGAAGATCCCCATCAATACACCGGATACCGTTACACCAGCCAATAAACCACCTAAAACCTCTGGACCAAATAAGAAACCGACAATTACAGGTGTGATTAAAGCAATTGCTCCGGGCAACATCATTTCACGGATAGATGCTTTAGTAGAGATAGCTACACATTTTTCATATTCTGGCTTAGCTTTGTACTCCATAATACCAGGGATTTCTCTAAACTGACGACGAACTTCCTGCACCATATCCATCGCTGCCTTGCCAACTGCTTGAATACATAAAGCAGAAAATACGAATGGAATCATTCCGCCAACAAATAAACCTGCTAAAACAGGAGCTTTATAAATATCAATGGCCGAAATACCCGCGATACCCACAAAAGCAGCGAATAAAGCTAATGAAGTTAAGGCTGCAGAAGCAATGGCAAATCCTTTTCCCGTAGCAGCCGTGGTATTACCTACTGCATCTAAGTTATCTGTACGCTCACGAACTTCTGGAGGTAGTTGGCTCATTTCAGCAATACCACCAGCATTATCAGCAATAGGACCAAAAGCATCGATCGCTAACTGCATTGCTGTAGTGGCCATCATGCCTGCGGCTGCAATAGCTACGCCGTATAAGCCAGCAAAGTAATAAGAAGCCATGATTCCGCCAGCTAAAACTAAAATAGGAATAACTGTAGATTTCATTCCTACAGAAAGCCCAGCAATAATATTGGTAGCATGACCTGTTGACGATTGTTGAATAATTGAATTTACAGGGGCTTTGCCCATAGCTGTGTAGTATTCGGTAACTACACTCATGATCGTTCCTACAACCAGACCTACTAGAATGGCATAGAACACATTGATACTTGAAAACTCATATCCACGTAAGCTTAGCGTTGCTGGCAACATCCATTTTACTAAAAAGAATGATGCGATGGCAGTAATAATTATTGATGACCAGTTCCCTAGATTTAATGCATTCTGAACGTTAGATTTTTCATCTTTTATCGTTACAAACCAGGTGCCGATGATAGAGAAGATGATGCCCAGTCCGCAAATTACCATTGGTAGCAGGATGGGAGACATGCCCCCAAATTTATCGGTGACAGTTATTTCTTGGCCTAGCACCATGGTTGCTAAAATAGTTGCAACATAGGAACCAAATAAATCAGCACCCATCCCAGCTACATCACCCACATTATCTCCCACATTATCTGCAATAGTTGCTGGGTTTCGTACGTCATCTTCTGGGATGCCGGCTTCTACTTTACCCACTAAATCTGCACCTACGTCGGCAGCTTTAGTATAGATACCTCCACCCACGCGTGCAAATAAGGCAATTGATTCAGCTCCTAATGAAAATCCGGTTAATACCTCGATAGCAGTTTTCATTTCGGCACTATTGGCACTGATTACATTGAAATATTTTAAGAAAATAATGAATAGTCCACCTAAACCTAAAACTGCTAAGCCAGCAACACCAAGCCCCATTACCGTACCGCCTGTAAAACTTACTTTTAAAGCTTGTTTCAAACTCGTTCTTGCTGCTTGCGTGGTTCTTACATTAGCTTTTGTTGCCGATTTCATGCCAATGTATCCTGCGAATGCAGAAAATACAGCACCAATAATAAAGGCGATAGAAATGATCCAGCTGGAGTGTATTTCTCTGCCGTTGATTTCGTGGATAGATCCAGAATATGCTAATAAAGCAGCAGCAAATACGGCAAAAATACTCAGTACTTTCCATTCCGCTTTTAAAAATGCCATGGCACCGTCGGCAATGTATCCTGCAAGCTCTTGCATATTGGCATCGCCAGCATCTTGTTTATTTACCCAAGCGCTTTTTACCGCCATGACCAAGATACCTATCAAGCCAAGTAGTGGAATTGCATAAATAAGATTGTTTTGTAAAAAATCCATAATTCAAATTTATATTTAGTGGTTTAGTTGATTTATCAAATACAAGGTAAATAAAAAAACAATTGACTGTCAAGATATTTTTATGCTTTGTAAGCAAAATCACTGCAATAAATAACAGTGGTCTGAAACTGATTATTTACATGCTTTTTCTATCTTAGCTTTTCATAAACCAAAAAAACTAAAAAAACAAATGGAGAATAAGCAGGAAGAAGTTACTTCTAAACGAAAGTTGGGCCTTTTTGATGGCACAATGCTGGTAATGGGTTCTATGATTGGCAGCGGTATTTTTATCGTGAGTGCCGATGTAATGAGAAATCTAGGTTCTGGCTATTGGTTAATTGTAGTTTGGGTGATCACCGGAGTAATGACCGTAGCTGCTGCAATTTCTTATGGTGAGCTTTCTTCTATGTTTCCAAAAGCTGGTGGACAATATACTTACCTAAAAGAAATTTTCGGTAAAATGATGGGATTCTTATACGGGTGGGGGTTATTTACCGTCATACAAACAGGAACGATTGCAGCGGTAGCAGTGGCCTTCGGTAAGTTTACCGCCTATTTAATACCCGCATTAAATGATGCTGAACCCATTTTTCAAAGTGGGAGCTATAAAATTACCTGGATCCAAATTTTGGCGATTGGTGTAATTTTATTTCTTACGTATATTAACACCAAAGGGGTAGAAGCTGGTAAGTTTTTACAGAATATGTTTACGGGCTCTAAAATTATTGCGCTATTGGGCGTAATAATTTTAGGTTTTATCTTGGTGAAAAGCAATTTTTGGGCAGAGAACATGAGCTTTGGCTGGAATGCTTTTAGTAACCTAGACACAGATGGTGGTGGTAATTTTTTGAAATCTGGCTGGGAATCGATCTCAGGAATGACCATTGTTGGTGGTATTGCGGCAGCCATGGTAGGCTCAGTATTTTCTAGTGTGGCTTGGGAAAATGTGACTTTTGTTTCTGGAGAAATTGAAAATCCGAAAAGAAACGTAGTACGCTCAATGGTATTGGGTACCGTAGCCGTAATGACACTTTATTTATTGGTTAACTTCGTATACTTAAGTGCCTTGGGTAGGGATGGTATTGCTTTTGCACCTAATGACCGTGTTGCGGTTGCAGTATCTGAGCAAATCTTCGGAAGTGGAATTGGAACGATCATCATGGCTGTTCTGGTGATGATTTCTACCTTTGGTTGTGTGAATGGAATTGTATTGGCAGGAGCGAGGGTTTTTCAAACCATGGCAAAGGATGGCATGTTTTTTAAAGCTGCGATAGCAAACAATAAAAATGGAGTTCCAGAAAAATCACTTTGGATGCAAGGTATTTGGGCGGCTGTTTTGTGCCTAAGCGGACAGTATGGTAATCTTTTAGACATGATTTCGTTTGTAATTGTCCTTTTTTATATGATTACCGTTTTCGGTGTAATTTATTTGAGGTTTAAAAGGCCTCAATTGGAAAGACCTTACAAAACTTGGTTATATCCCGTTACGCCAATTCTTTACCTGCTTATCGGAACGGCCTTTTGTGTGTTATTATTAATTTATAAACAGCAATATACTTGGCCAGGCCTCTTAATAGTTTTAGTGGGTGTGCCAGTTTATTTTTTAATCAACAAGAATAAGGAAGATAACGTGGCTTAAGTTTACACTTGTAGGGAGTTTAAATCATTGATATCAAGATATCTAAGATTGCTGATCGATATTCAGCGATCTTAGATTGAGTTTACTTAACTCTAATTAAATTAATGTACTTCAAGTCGCATTCGCCAATCTTCACATACCTATTCATTGCATTGCCAGTATTTTGAATAGTAATTTTCCCATCACTTAATAAACCTTGCACTACAGTAGGTAATACCCTGTCCGCAGATGAATCTTCATCATCATCATCTTTGGTCACATCGCCACTGTCTTCATCCCATTCAATGCCATAGAAATTGATGTAGACCAAGTTTTCATTTAAGCTTCTACTAAAAGTGACCTTGCCATTTAAGTTTCGAGTAGAACTTTTAAAATGGTAAACATACTCGCCCTTGCTTTTAGAAATAGTGATACTCATCGCACATTGATCTTCTTCAGCTACTTTGTAAACGCCAACAAGGTTGTTTGGCAACATTGGGATAGATTTGTTGGTTGATATCAACTGTACAGGGAATACTTTTTTAGATGATAAACTTTCCCAAGTACCTTTGAAACTGTTCTGCGTTAACTTACCTGTAATTTTTGCTTTTTTTACGTTTTGGTAGTCTAGTTCGTAAATAGTCGCAATACCGTTGATTACTTGCCCAATAAGCTTAATTTCTGTGCCTATTTTCTCATAATAATAAAATCCACTGAGCTTACCGCTGTTGTTTTTTAAACTAAAAACCACATCAGTTTTACTGCCTAACTTACCTGTATAGTTGCCGCTAAAGTTTTGTAAGCTGGTTGCTGATGCGATATTCGCAAACAGAAGAAAACCTGATAGTAGGAGACCTGCGAAATAATTTTTCATATTAGTTCCTTGCTTCAAATGTTACCCAATCTTTAAGAAAGTAGACGGCGTATGGTAGAATGTCATTATCCTTTATCAAATGTGCCTCCACAAAAGCGCCAGTTTTTTTTGTATATTTTATTTTGGTATCCTGCATGGAACTAGAGTAATAGTAAGATCCAAGAGGACATTGGTAAGGATTATTCTCAACGTCAGAAGTGAAAACTGAGAATAGAATCATTTTTCTAGAGTTGGTATCTGGTTTTTGGTAGCCGAAAATTCGGTAATCTGCTCTAATATTTTGGTAGACTGTCAATGAACTATCTCTTAGATCGATAATCGCTTTTTGAAAAAACTCCTCGCTCATTTGGGTGTCTTTGTAATTTCTAACGGTGTCTTTTTTTATTAGCTTTTTAACTGGAATGCTATCAGGCTTAACTACAGCTACGCCATCAGTTTTAGTTTTTATGGTATCGGTTGTTGTTACTGCTATCTCTTTGGTTGTATTGGTTCGGCAACCAAAAAATGTAATGAGTAAGCATGTAGTTATGACGTTTTTCATCCTTTTTGAGCTTTTAATTTTCTTTCCTTTGTTTAACTATTACCTTTTTTGCCTCTTGTAATTTAAGTCCATCCCAACGGTAATAGCGAATAATTTTGTGGGTAATTTCCATCACAATTTCTTTGTTTTTATCTTCAATGTAGTTGCCCTCTGCATCTGTTTTACCCTCTGCATCTTCCTCAATAAGAACAACGAGTTGTTCAATTGGTATGCCACAATCTTTAGGGTAAGGAATTGTTTTTAAAGTTCCGCTGTAACTATCCAGCATATTTTCACTGTCGCCGTTTTCTACCAATAATATCTTTCCCTTATTAAATTTAATAGGGAAATAAACCTTGGTGCTTTCGTAAAAACCGCCTTCACCGGTTGAGCTCGCACTAATAATTTCGCTCATTTTGCCGTTTACATCAGCGATAAAAACGTTGCCTTCACTTTCCGGACAGCTCTCTCCATGATGCCAATACAAGCGCAACAGATTAGGCATTTGCTTTAAAGCCGTTTGATTAACACTTGCAAGGTAAAAATGGTTGTAATAGTCAATGGTACCAATGCTTAAATCATATGTGCGCACACTTTTTACCTTCTTGTAATTTAGATCAGTAAATCTACTGACTGCATTTAACCTAAATCGGGGTTTCTTCAGGTCGGTATCCAACAGTGGACTTTTACCTAAAATGAACTCCAAATTCTCATTTTCAATATTGCCATTTACACTGCCGAGGCTGAGGTTTCTGTCTACGATGTAACCTTGCTTTTCTGTGTAAACGCCTTCAGCGTTCTGTACTTCATATTTAACTTTTAACCAATTCGTGTTAGTTTTAAGATGCTTCCCTTCCTTTAACAAAACTATAGGGGTAAAGGGCTGTAGGATACCAATTTGTTTAGCCTGCAAGTGGGGTAAGGCATAAATCAAAGTGTTTTTACCTGTTGTAGTTCTCCCCGGGTCTTTGCCTTGATCAAAAAAGCCATCAATTTTATCATAAATATTGGCGCAATAGGGCTGCATAAACGAAGTGTCAATCTTTACTTGCTGAGCATTTGTTTCTACGCTAATCAGCGTTGCGATTATTAATATATTGATGATCAACTTCATGAATCAGATCTTTAAAATTGGATAGCATATTTGCTTATTTCGCTTACAAATGAAGCTTTACTACACTAATATATTGATTTCAAATACAGTAACTAAAGAGAATTTATTATCTGTACAGTTTGATATGGTATTTGTTGCTTGTGCACTGTTATTCGTAAATTAGTTTGCTTTGTAATAGACTATCAACGACTCATCAATAACCTGTTTGTCAATGCTAGCTGATCTGTAATGCGCCATTTTTTGATTAGGCTGGCAAGAGCATTGACGGAAGTGCTTCGTAAAGCCTGTACTTATTCCACTGCCTCATCCTTTACCGTCATCCTCGTACATACGGGGATCTTAAAGCAAATGGTATTATTTTCCCCAACTCACACCGAAGCATGTCCGGATATAATGCAGTAGCTATGTTATTTTTTTTATTATATCTACTTCCCAGCTCTATGCCGCTGGCATGCATCTTCATTTTGTCTTGATACAAAACGAAGCAAACCTGAGCCTGTGGCGAAAGCATGCCCAACAAATAAATAATAAAACCTGGCATAAAATCAATCCGCTAGCCTAAGGTGCTTTTCACCGCCAGCCCGCATCAAAAAACCAAATCGCTTCGTTTTGTTACACAAAACCGCTTCGCTTAAGGCTCGGTAGTGCTAATCGAAAGTTACAGCTACGGCTTTTTGATCTTCCAGCACTGGCTAGCGGCAGCGTACTGTTAAAGCAAGTGCTTATTCGAAATTTGGCCTAACCTATCGACGCCGCTGATGAGTCAAAAAATAAAGAAAATTGAACGCTAATTAATTTCCTTCAAATAATACTTAGTCTTCCTCTAATTATTTACCTATGCCTCAACCCAAACCTCCGGCTGATAAGTAACCCGAGCGAAATTCCTAGTCAGTAATTCTGTTTCTTTCACTTTGCCACCTTCAAATTTGAGTACCTTCTCTCGCCAAATTTCATTTTTTCTGTAAAATTCATTCCCGATTTTTAGAAACTGATGATCTTTCTCCATCACATGATAGGCATAATCCAGCTCTTGATCAATACGAAGCTCTCCCTCTAAACATTTCTCAGTAAACCAGAGGTTGATTTGAAAAGTATACGCCGTGTTATTAGTGAATTGGTAATCCCTGTAATTATAAAAAACCGTTGCACCACTTCCAAAAGGTAAAACCCGACCATCGTCAGGGAAAGGATCAAACGAATGGTGGTAACGTTCGGTAACCGTTAGCGGACTATGCATCACCAACCAATGAATTAAGTTAGAGATTTGGCAAATACCGCCACCAACGCCAGCTCTAGCTTCTCCGAAAGATAATTCCATCCCCTCCAAATAGCCTTTTTTCTTAGTTGGAACACCAACCAATTTACAGAATGAAAAAGTCTCTCCTGGTTTAATTAAAATTCCGTCTAGTCTTTTAGCGGCAATTTTTAAATTAGTTACCTTATTGATTTGCAGCTGCGCATTATGGTCACCTAATTTCTTTAATAAAACCGATTGATGTTTCTTCATCCGATTGGAAAGCTTGTCTGCTGTTTTTTCGTTTGCATATTTTTTTCCATCTAAATACCATTCTGCCATGCGCTTTAAACGCCTTGTCCAGACTGCCAAGAAGTACAAGATAGGATGCCGTTGACTTAAGAGTTTTCGCCGTTCCACTGCATTGGTAATTTATCGTTCACAGAAATAGCGACAGGGATTTTTACCTCTTTTTTAAGGTGGTTAGGCATTTCAAATTCAATAATGATTGAACCTTTTAGCGTCTTGAACTTCCCGTCCAACTTTACACTAATTCCTAAATTTTGACACATCACCTTGTCATATGCCCACAAACCATACTCTTGTAGATAAATCGCCCTGCCATTGTCCACAAATTTCAATTGCTCACAGCTTTCATTGGTCAATTCATAAGCTTTAAAAGTGTAAGAAGTGAAGTCAGAGAGATCGTCATTCTTATTTTTGAGCATACTATCATTAGCTTCGAACTCCTTCAGTTTAGCAGCAGAGAGCGGATAGTAGGTTACAATTTCAAATTCATCAGCTAGTTGTTTATTCCTCTCCGTTAAATCAGTAATGTTCACCACTGCATTTTTAGTGATGTCATTTAAAAATTGCCGTGTTTCTTCCTTGGTGTAAGGATAATTAGACTCTCCACCAATTTGGCAAGAAGTAAGAATAGATAATGCCATCAGGAATAATGTTTTTTTTAAGGATTTACTTTTCTTAAATATTTGGTACTCCATAATTATCACTTCTTCTTATAACTCTTAACTTTAACCGATTTTCCATTTTCGATCTTGTATTCCTCGTAATGTGTATATGGATCATTTTCGTAAACACGCTCAGATTTTACCAAGAACAGCTTTCCGTTTTGCCAGCGATAATACATGGTTCCCTCATTTCCGCTACCATCCGCATCGTACTTGTAAATTTGTTTGTTGGTTGCATCAAAAAATACAACACCCAGATCATTCAGCGTTTTATCTTTACGAAAGCCTTTAGTTTTTACATCGTATACGAAATAAACAAAGCTGTAATCGTTTTTAGCCAAATCGGGATAGTAGATGGGTACTTTTATATCTAGATAACCATCAAAATTGACGTCTTCCAATTCTACCTCATCTTTCACTAAATCATGTGTATCAAACTCTTGAAGCACCCACCTAGCATTTTTATTTACATTGATTTTTAAGGAAAGTAAAGTGTAATATCTAGCGGCATTTTCAGTAACGTTATCGTAATTAGGCCTTTTCTTAGCCATGATAAAGTCGAAACCTAGTGGGTTAAAAGCCTTTAAGCTTTCGCGAGACTGTAGTTTTACCGCCAAAGAATTTGCTGCATTTGCTGATTTTTTGCTCCAACTACCGTTTAATGAAGTCTGCGCCACATAAGCCATTTTAAAATAACCCGTTGTTTCAAATTTACCGAGTTTGACATTGTGTGCACTTTCCTTGAGCAACATTTCGCCATCTTTTAAAATGCCTTCTAAATAGATCCTGTTATCACGACCACTTTTAATGTAGTAATACTCGCCCAAAATACTATCGTTATACTTGTTTAAGCTTAGTTTCATCTCTATTGGGTATTTACCTACCGTACCAGTAAAGTTCAAATGGGCAATTACTTTTGCTTTCTGCGCATAAGCCTGACTAAAAATAGCGGTTAGTAATACTAGGAGTGTTTTTTTGATCATGTTTATATGAATTACGTGTCAAATAGTGGTTTATCATTTTTTATAGAACTGATAGAACCTATTTTTAGCATAATAGAGTAGTGTATCGGTATTAGTTTTAGGCTCAGATAACTCATCAAAATACAGATCAGAATTATAAAATAAATGTGTTTTGAATTTAACTTCCGCATTGGCTAACTTCATTTTAAAAAAGTAGTATCTACTCTTATCAAACCATCCTTTATCTTCATCAACTAAAGGTTTTTTTCCGCCATTACTATTTGAAGATGGTGTGCCAATTACAAGTAACCGCTTAAAATTATTTGACACTACCGTTTTATCAAAAAGCTGTATGTTTTTACTGCAAATTGATGAATCTCCAGCCGTAACAATCGATACTAAAAAGTTGAAGTTATTGCCCTCTTTTAATGCAAGTTCCTTTGAAAGACGCGTAGCTAGTTCATTTTTTGCGAGATAGAACAGACCACCTTTCGATACAAAAAATATTGCCTGCGTAAAATTTACATTAGGTGTAAAATGCTTTAATACATTCAGTTTTTGCTTTAAACGTTGGTAAGTTGTGTCGTTAAGTTCATGAATTAGTTCCTTTTTACCGCTATTAATATTGAAGATAATCCCATGTTTAACACCATCTCCATTGCTTTCTGTCACAAAAATTGAATTTCTATTTTCATCAAAAGCGTAGTGTAAATAATCAGTTGTTTTAAACTGGAAAACAGGCTTGAGATTTTTGGTAATCAAGGAGAGCGAACTTGATTGATGGTTCAACGTATCTTTATCGTAGTCAACTAAAAGTAAATTAGATTTTTTCAGTAAGCTGTACGAATTCACATAAAAACTATCTACTTTTCTGTTTACAAAATCAGCTTGGTTAGTAGTTTTTGGAAAGAAAGGTATTTCTGGATGTTTATTTTTATTGGGAAACTCATAACCACTATTAAAAAATAATAGAGAGATTATCAGTAAAAATAAAAGGCCAAAAAATATGATCAGTTTCTTTTTCATGATTTTTTTGCGATTTCCTCGTGTTGATTATTGTATTCGGTTAATTTCTTTAGGTTAAAAACGATTCCCAAAGCGACCACAGCTAAAATGCTGATGAAGATGTAATATATTTTGTAGAACTCTAGTTCCATCATATAAAATAAAATGATGAGCGGAAAGCTAAGCAAACTGCTGAAGATGCAAACTGACGCTAAATATTGAAAAAACTGAGAAAACCAGTCTTTTTTGTCTCTGCCAATTAACCAAAACACAATAAATAGAATAGGCAAGCCAAATATGGCGATAAAGGCGAAAGTATCACTTTTAGGCATGTTTTGAGTTGGTGCAAAAAACAAGATATAGTTGACAACCAAGTACAATAAACACATCCACGGAACTAATCTTTTTAGAACTTGGAAGCTAATTTTTTGACTTTCAATCTTATTTCTGGTGGTAACGAAAAAAGGTTTATTGTCTTTTTTGCTAATCTCTAAACGCTGGTAAATGTTTTTCAAGGCATTGCCGATAATCACCACTTGGTCATTGCTTTTCAACAGATATTCCAAATGACCAATGTCATTTACGTTCGGTTTTAACGAATGTTCATTTCGCTTTGTGGGACTAAGTTGGCTCAAATCGATTTCCGATCCATTGATTTTTATACTTCCCGAATTAGTGCTTAAAGTGAAATTTTTACATTCGGCAAGTTCAGCTTTCACATCGTTTTTATAACCATCTTCAATCGGGACGTATTCAATTTCTTTGTACAAATAACCGACACAAGTTTCTTTAAAGTAGGGGCTTGTAATTTCTTGTTCAAGGGCTACAACAGTTCCCTCCAAAAGTACCTGGCCTTCATTAAGTTCATATACATTCTGCGGTGCTTTGAAAGTAGCATTTCTTAGTTTGATGGTTGAAAAATAAGCAATACCTCCTATAATTAAAGGAATGATCGGTACTAAAAACTTGGTAAAGAAAACCGCTAGTGCAATACCTACAAATAGCACCAAACAACCAACGTATTTTAGGTTGGTCGATAAAAACGGAACTGGCGCAGTGGTAGGTAGAATTCTCATCTTTTAAAAAGACTTTGACTTGTGCTTTTTTAGGAGCTCAGCTATTTTTCGGTCAACATCTATATCATCTGTTTCTTTAAAACTTTTGCCTATTTGGTATGGCTTGTTGTTCGCATTTAGTCGGTAAACGCTGATGTAGACATCGGTTCCCGCTAAGCCATAACTTACAATTACTTTTAGCTTTTTGTGATAGCTAGGGTTCACAATTTTATTGAATCCTACTACCTTCTTTACCATGTGATTTTTAGCATTTAACAAATAAAGATTGTAGTAAGCATTACCGCCTCTAGCACCAGTATCTTCAAAGATCAATAAGTCTTTTAAACCATCGTTATTGTAATCTTCGTAACTGACATTATCTTTTACAAAACGTAATTGTAGCTGCTCTTTCCAAAATACTTTGTCGGTTTTGCCAATCTTTCCGAAGTAGAGGTTACTGCTCTTCAATCCGTCTTCTTCATCGTTCTTTACGCCATATTGTATGGCTACTACATAACTTTTATCTACAAAAGGATGGATATATTGCCATTCGCCCTTAGCATTAGGCTGGTGAAAAATCTTCTCCTGCGCCAATAAGGTAGAGCAGGAGAGGTATACGGCAATAAATGGCAGTAACTTCATTTTTTATAAGCCAGCTTTAATCAAACTATCTAACTTGTAGTCGAAGGTTTGTGTTTTGCCTCCGCAACCATTGTAAATTACTTTACCATTAGGATCTATCAAAATCTTTGCGGGCGTACAGAATACATTATCATTTAATGGTTTTTCTTTATTCGGACCTTCGGTATTATCAATTTGCTTGAAGCCAAATTTAGCAGCTGCAAATAATTTTTTAAGTGCAGGTTCATCGTCAGAAAAACCATTTGCCATACCAACCATTGGGATTTTATCGCCAAACAATTGATGCGTTTTATTTAATTCTGCAACCATATCATAGGTTTCGCTTTTGGCAATAGAACCTCTGTCGTAAACAAAGAGTACCCAATATTTTCCTTTGTAGTCCTTCGAATTGAAAATGCTTCCATCGGTAGTTTTTGCTGAAAACTCACCAGGTTTAGCCCCCATAAGCAAATCAATTTTCGATTTGTTGTATTCAGCGAATTTTTCTGCCATTGTTTGTTCTTTAGGTGCCGAGTTGCAAGCCATAAGTACTGATGTCATTGCTAAGCAAATTAACGTGTTGATCTTTTTCATATCTTATTTAACAGTCAAAGTTTTCATAATGCGTTACTTCTAATCGTTTTTCTAACTCTTCAATTTCTTTTGGAGATATCTTTTGTAGACTGAGGGTAACTTTCAATTGTCGCTTTGTATCTGGACTAATCCAAATTCCTTGCATTCCTTTAGTATTTTTTTTGAGGATGAGCACGCCTGTAAATCGAATTTCAGTAAAACAAAAATTGCCTTTTTCGTCATTTTGATTCAATAACTCAATCCAGTTTTTTCCTTTTCCGTATTGATACATGGCAACGTAAGTATCGCTACCGCCGCAATCATTAGGCAATTGTTTAAGATATAATCTAACTGCTCTATCGGCTACTGTACCCTGATAATAGTATTGTTTAACTTCTTGTGCAGATAAAAATCCAATATTGGCCAGCAATAATATTAAACTGCAAATACAGCGATAAAGAATTCGATTGTTTCTCGTTGCTAACATCATTTCATTAAATAATTAAATTTACAGATTGGCAGAACAATAGTTTTTGTCTATTATTATTTGCAGTTTATTGCTAGGTATCTGTAAGTATTCGATTATTATTCGTCGTACGTAGTTTTAAATCGTTTTTATTGGAATTGTTAAAGTAACTAAAGTGCCATTGCCATTTTCGCTCCTAACATCGATACCAGCTGCCACTCCACTTTCTTTAGCGATGATCTCTAACCTTTCTTTACTAATTGCAGTAGACAAAGATTTGTGTGAATTCGTTTTCGACGTCTCGGAAATTCCCCTACCGTTATCCTTAATATTTACTAATACAATCTGTTCTTTTATATCTAAACTAATGGTAATTAAACCGTTTTTGCCGTTCGGATTGATACCGTGTAAGATGCAATTTTCTACAAAAGGCTGTATTAACATAGGAGGAATGCAAATACGCTCTAAATCCTGGTCCTTATCATAGTTAATTTGATAGCAAAAGGCATCATCATAACGCATTTGCTGTAAGCTGAGGTAATTTTCTAAAGTGTCAATTTCTTCACTTAGTTTTACATAACCTTCTCTGGATGATTCTAGGCTACTTCTCAGTAACCGCCCAAATTGGTGTAAATATTTTAACGCTTTTTCATTATCGTTAAAACGAATGAAACTTTGCAGCGCAGATAAAGTGTTGAATATAAAATGTGGCTCCATCTGTGTACGCAATAGCCTTTGTTCCAATTGCGCTTTTTCAGTCTCGCTTTTCAGTTTTCTTTGACGTTGTATGAAATACAGTAACAGAATGATGGCTACCGCCAACAAAAACGCAAGCGTGCTCACCAATAGAAATAGTCGGTTTTTTTGAAGCTTTGTTTGTGATAATACAACCGTTTCATTTAAGCTGGTGATTGATTTATCCTTTGCCTGTAATTGAAAAATAGTGCTCATTTCCGCAATTGCCCTACTACTTTCTAATTCGTACAAAAACCTGGTTCTTCTTAATAAAATATCCTGTTGACGCTCAGCATCGGCATAACGCTTAGTAGCAAAAGAATAGTTGACCAAGTTTTGTTCATACATCAATAAACTTTCATCATCTAGCTTGTCTGGATATTTTTTAGCAAAGCTCTCACATTTTTTAAGGTAATACGCTGCACTATCTAGCTGTTTAGATTCGATAAAAAGATTAGCCATATCGGAATAACTCGTGTACAAGTTTCCCGTAGTTACGCTAAAAGCTTGTACTCCATTTTCTTGCTCATCAGCGATGTCTAACCATAACCTTTTCTTACTATAGTAGAATGCCGAGTCTGCGATGTTCACTTTAGAAAAATAAGTCGCTTTCCTATCATACAAGAAGTTTTCGTTTTGTTTGTTAGGATTTTCTGTATACAGTTTCTCCATTTTTCTGATGTAACTATACAGAGAGTCGGTACTTCCACCAGATTTGAAATAACAAATTGCCATTTGACTGTAGGCCCTAAACTGCTCTTTATGATTGTCTTTTACAAGCGGCAAAAGCTCCATCGCTTTGCGGTTCAATACAAAGGCATTCGTAAATTGACGTAGTTTAGCGCTAGATTGTGCGGCAGAAAAATAGATGGTTATGCGTTGTTTAGGTGTGAGGTGAATAGTTGAGTCAGCCAAGAGCATTTGCGCAGCAGTATTGTAATAATAGTTCTCCTGATGCACTTTTTGTTCTAAATTGGCCACGTTACCTAAGCCAGAATAGAGGAGTACCTTCTCGCTCTCGTAACCCACTTGATTTTCCATGAGTTCCCAAGCTACTTGCATGTGGCTTTTAATAGAATCTACCCTATGCATAGCATAAAATACACCTGCAATATTGTAATGTATTTTTGAAACTAAAACGGAGTCAGTATTGATCTTCGGATCTATCAATTGCTGTTTCCAATAGCCTAACCTTGCTTCCAAATCTGGATCTTGTTTTAGTTTTTCGCTGATATCCTGGAAATTGGAAAGTGTTTTTGCCCTATATGCTATTTTTTTATCGTTCGCTTTTTGTTGGCATCCGTAAAAAAACATGCTGATCATGAGCGATAGCAGAAGAGCGTAATTGTTCATCTTCATTCAATATGGTTGATGTGTTGAACAATGTAGTCTTTTCTTCTACTAGAAACTGGAATTTCTGTTTTATCTTTCAATATAATGGTGCCAGATTTTAAGAACTTATCTACATATAGTACATTGACCAAATATGATTGGTGTGGACGAAGGAACCATTTTTCTGGCAATAGGTCGTCGTAGAACTTTAACGGTTTAGAAATCATGATTTTTCTGCCCTCGGTGAGGAAGAAGTTAGTGTAACCACCTTCGCTCTGGCAATAGATGATTTCTTTGAGTTGTAGTACTTGTAAAAACTCAAGTGTGTGCAAAACAATACGACTTTCTAAATCTCCCTCCACATTTAACGACTGTGATTTTAGAATGGAAATTTGCTGTTGTTGCTGAACCAACCCATTGGCACCTTCTGCCACTATTTTTTCTAGCGCTATTTGTAACTCATTTTCATCCAGTGGTTTTAATAAATAATCTAACGCACCATATTTAATAGCCTTGACTGCAAAATGGTTAAAAGCTGTAATAAATATAATCTTGAAATTGATTTCTTTGAGTTGATTAAGAATGTCGAAAGCTGTGCCGTCTGTCAGCTGAATATCCATCAGTACCAACTCCGGATGAGTAGATTTAATTAGGATTAAAGCGTCAGCAACATTAGTAGCGGCACCTATTAAGGTGAATTCACTTTGTTTTTGAACCAACCATTCAATTTCTTTGCGAACTGCCGGTTCATCTTCAATAATTAAAGTTCTAATCATTTGCATTAATTTGTTAAAAGCCTAAGCAAAAATTTTGCCAAGCGGTCATCATGTGATCACTTAGTTCAAACTGTTAGCTCAAATGAGCTAGTAGCAATAAGAATTTTAATACTTAATTTAAACTCTATAGCTGTTTCATTGTTGATGATATGAACAGGAGTAGAAAAGTAGCTATCGCTACATCAACATTTCAAGTAAAGAATTATGAGAACAATAAATCATTTGATAAATGAATTAATAGAGCTAAATAATGATAGGATTGCAGGCTTTCAAAAAGCGATTACTAGCATTGATGATGAGAGCGAGAATAAGGATTTAATTGAAATTTTCGGTGCGTTTGCTGATCAAAGCAATAACTTCAAACTGGAATTGTCGCAACTTGTAATTAGTAATGAAGGAGAACCAGAAACTGGAAACAGCGTTACCGGTATTTTGCATCGTGCTTGGATCGATGTGAAGTCGTTATTTGGCGGAGCTGATAGAGCAACTATTCTTTCTGAGGCAGAAAGGGGGGAAGACATTATTAAAAATGCCTATCAATCCGTTATCCAACAAGGTAGGTTAAGCGGTGTTGCTTACGATAAGGTCCGCTTGCAATCAGAATTACTGAATAAATCTCATGATAAGATCAAACAATTGAGGAATTACGCTCGAAGTTAAAAATATTTATCAAGTGTAATTCCATACGTAAGATTGAAGTTTTCACTTTTGGTAATATTCATTCTGTTGTAATTTAGAGAAGTGGTCAGGCTAATCCATTTTTTTAATTGTATTCCTAATGTATTTGTACTCTTTATGATATAGTCTTCACTACTTTTGAAGGAATTCTGTATAAAATTGCTGCCTTCAAATAAAATCAAGTCTTTTATCATCATTCGATATTGTAGTCTTAAAGAATTTCTATAGGTGTCATAATTAGCATTGGAAAGTAAATTGCTTGCATCATATAGCACGCCATTACTGATATTTACGTAGAAATTTTCTTTATCTATAACATTGTAGGCGATACCTAAACCAGCTTGTACTTGATGGTTAACTTTTAATGAATAACTTGTAGTGTAATTGATTAAGCCCCAATAATAAAAGTGCGGTATAGTCTTGTAAAGATTGACGTTAAGCATGGAAGAAAAGTCGTTATTGCTTAATTGACTATTTTGCTTGCCGTATAGCCAATTCGTCGTCGAGTTTAATACGATATCTTTTTTCTTGATACCGAAATTTAAACCATTGTTAAGTAGATAAGCGTTACTGCTATTTGTTTCATTTAATGAGCCTGTTGCGGTAAGTGCGAGGTGGTAAAAAGTGCTATCACTGTATTGTGCTTTTAATGGCAAAAAACCGAAGATGGCGAATAGTATAAGTATCGATTTTCTCATTATTTATTTAACAGCTTAAAGAGTTAAAAGTTCATAGACTAAAAAAAGCTTGCCAACAATGTTAACTTTTAGTTGTTATCTATCATCAACATAACTCTTTAATATTATGGAAAAGAAAAGTATAATTTCTGGGCAAAAGCCTAAAGGTGAAACCCATAAATCTTATGAAATGAACGGGAGTCATGTTTATGGAGTTCCTTCTGAAGAGATTGATTCTGCAAAATCTGAAAAAATGCTAGATCATTATGATAAAGATGAAAATTGCAATGCCAAGTACGATAAAGGAGAGAAGTCCCAGTAGAATTTATTCTACTGGTTTACTTCCTGTTTCTATTTCTACCTGTTTTGTACTTACAGCATAGTGTGAAGGGCGTATTTCCGATCCGTAGGCTATCGCGTAAGCTTTCGTGAATTCTGCTCCAAAATAGAGTATAATTGATGAATAATAGGTCCAAAGTAATAGGATAATTAACGAGCCAGCTGCTCCATAAGTACTACCAACGTCACTTTGTCCGATATAAATTGATATGGCGAATTTACCAATCATGAATAAGATCGCTGTAACTAAGGAGCCCAGAATGACATCTTTCCATTTAATTTCAGCATCTGGAAGTACCTTAAAGATTACACCAAAAATAACCGCGATTACTGCTAAGGTCACAAGCTGGTTAAGGATGTAAAAAACTACTACAGATACATCAGAAAAACGTACTTCAAGTTGTTTGCTAAAGCCATCTAGCAAAGAGGTAACGGCTAAAGAAACCAATAAAAGAAAACCTAAGCTTATAATTACTGAAAAAGATAAGAATCTATTTTGTAAAAGTTTTAGCCAACCTCTTTTGGGCTTTGGCTTAATTCCCCAAATGGTATTGATAGAATCTTGAATGTCAGCAAATACAGTGGTTGCACCAATCAACAGCGTTGCAATACCAATAATGAACGCAATGTTTCCTTTATCACCTATGGCTGCCTTTTTAACGATTTCTTGAAGCTGTAGTGCCGTTTCTTTACCCATAAAACCACTTAGTTGCTGATAAATCTGCCCTTCTGCAGCTTCTTGTCCAAGAAAAATTCCACAGAGCGATATAATTACAACTAGGAGTGGTGCCATAGAGAAAACGGTGTAGTAGGCTAAAGAACCGCTTAACTTCGTGACATTATGGTCACTAAAACCGCTGAATGCATTTTTCAGCACTTTGAAGACACCTTTAAAGGTTAGTTTTTCCTTTTTCATGGATATTATTACTATCTAGAATTTCTATAAATGTCAAATGATTTATTTTTATCGCTCAATTCATCTTGCTCAGCTTCCGCTCTTTTTTCGAAATACCTTGCGATGGTTAATCCTGCAAAGTAGTTCTCCACTCTATTTCTTTTCCACAAAACCATTAATGCTGCCAAGGTTAAACAAAGTGTAGCCGCAAAAAAGCCTAGCACATGACTTCCAAAAAAGATAGATAAGGAAAAAGATAGCGTAATACTGGTAAGAAATATGACCAGAAGTAAGCAAACCACAATAGAGGCATTGGTAATCAAGTCTGCTAAAAGTTTGCATACAGCGAGTACAACCCTATATTTTTGTGTTCTTAATCTTGCTTTAGCGCGATTTTTTGCTGTAATCCAATAAGTAACGAAGGGGCGACGTAGTTTTTTATGCATAGTATTAAATTGTCTAAGTTTAACTATGCAACGTTCAAAAATGTTTGTAAAAAGTTCATTTTTGAAGAAATGGATCAGATTTAATCAGTCGGATGTGCCGATGGACGTCTCAATCAAGTTGATTTAAAAGATCTACTTGATGAATGGTGAATGTTAATGGACTTAGAAATATAAAAAAAAGAAGATTTTTGTTAACGTATTGACAGTCATTTGTATTAGGTTGAGAGCATTAACTGAATTTATGCTTGATTTACTGCGAAGGCTTATAAGCCATAAATGAGTCACATCAGGTCTCATGTGACTCACCTTTTTTTTTAAAAAAACTTATTAATTATTTTTGTGTTTGACGCTATCTAATCAATTACACACGTTACAAACCGATAAAATTACTGTGCAAGTCAAGTTAGGTATTGACACATAGTGAGCCTTATCAGATTTTAGTTAGAATCTCAAGTGATGCCTATTGCACTGTGATTTTACTCACCGCGCAACAGGTTGTTAAAGATTTTATGACTTAACTATCATCTTTTTATACTTTCCATAAGATAATACTGCAAGAAGCAATACCAATGAAATGGTTAAGTAAACCCAATCAGGTATAGGCACTGGATCTCCTTGTGCGTATGAATGTAGCCCTGTAAGGTAATAGTTCACACCGAAATAGGTCATAATAACGGAGGAAAAACTAATTAAAGAGAGTAAGTTGAATAGGTATTGACCCCTCATTTTTGGAATGAGCCTCACATGAAGCACGAAGGCATACACAATAACTGAAATAAATGCCCAAGTTTCTTTCGGATCCCAGCTCCAATATCTTCCCCAGCTTTCGTTAGCCCAAATACCCCCTAGAAATGTGCCCACGGTTAAAAGGAATAGGCCGATAGTAATCGACATCTCATTAACCGTTGTTAGCTCGAATACAGAGGCCTTTACTTTTTCGGAAATTCGTTTGTTGTTGATGGTGTATAAAAGTAATACAACAGTACCTAACAAGGCACTAAGTCCAAAAAATCCGTAACTAGCGGTGATGATAGCCACATGAATCATCAACCAATAGGATTTTAGCACAGGTACCAAAGGGGTAATCTGAGGGTTCATTTGCGAGCCCCCGTGTGCAAATCCCATTAAGATAACTGCCACCAAACATCCCGCTGCTGGAATAAATGCATTACTGTTTCTATACATGAGTAATCCAGAGAGCACACCGATCCAGCTGATAAACAAGACAGCTTCATAACCGTTACTCCAAGGTTCATGACCAGAAATATACCACCTTATACCGAGTCCAAAGCATTGTAACCCCGCAGTTAGACCTATAAGTATCAATATAGCTGTAATTGTTCTACTTAGCAGCTTGCTTTGTTTAAATAGTTTAAGAAAAGCCAATGCAAGAATTAAAGTGCCAAGTATTGCATAAACGATCATTAATTTCAAGAAGATGTTCCAAGAGTTGTATCTAATTTCCCAATCTATTTTGGCAGGAGAGGGAACAATGTTTTGACCATGTTTAAGTTGTAATTTGCTAATATGGTTTAGTTTGCTGTCGACGCCAGACCAATCCTTTGATTGTATAGCCGATAAAACACTAGCAAAATACATGGCCACTGGATTAGTAAGTGCAGCTTGATTTTCCATTGGATTGAAAGGCATCGCTACCCAGCGGCTGTTGTCATCTCCTGGTAGCGGTAATACACGCAGATACTGACCATCTAACAATTGCTGCATCGCATAAAGCTTATCGTTTAGCTCTAAAACAAACTTGTCATAAGTACCTTGATCTGCAGCTTTCTTTGAAAAAGCTTTTTGATAATCGTCAGCAAGTATAAATTCTGCCGAACCATCGGTGCCTAAAGCCAAAAGATTCACCATTGAGGTAAAACCATTTTCATCAGCCCGAAGTTTTTCTGCCACTGCCTTGCCACCTTTAGTGCCAATATTTACGATAGGTACATTTACCCATTGGAAAGGATTGGTTGAAACTGAAAGCAAGAATTGGTTGGCATCTAAATTATAAAAGCGCTCCTTTCCGTGCACCTTTCTTAGAATTTCTAATGCCAATGTATTGATCGGTTCTATCCTTCCGTCTATATTTTGAACTAATAACCTGCCAAATAACTTAGCATGCTTTTTATCTATGTTAATCGTGGATGCAAAATCACTTGCATTTACAGCAGCAGTGTTAAGCATCTTTCTGGTTTGTTCGGTATGGTTGTGGTCTGGTTGCGCAGGCACTGGATCTGTTCCATGGTCATGTCCATCATGATTGTGGCCATCATCATGCGAATGTTCATGATTATGCTGCCCATCATTGCCATGCATATCTATTTTCTGCGCATAACTGATATTGCTTAAAGCGATTAAGCTTAAGCTGATCACTAACGCTTTTCCCTGTTTTGAAATTTCTTTAAGTTGTTTGTTCAGTTTGCTGAAACGTGTGCCTTTCCAAAATAGCGTAACAAACATTCCGAGGAAAAGCAGCGTATAGCCAAAATAGGTAACGTTAGTCCCCCAATAGTCATGATTGACAGAAAGTACTGTACCTTTTTCGTCCGGGTGGAAACTTGATTGAAAAAATCGGTAACCAGAGTGATCTAGTACATGATTCATGTAGATTTTGAACGGGGTTTCTTTACCATTGTCTTGAATTAAAACCTCAGAAGAATAGGAAGATGGGCTATTACTGCCAGGGTATTTCTCCATTTTGAATTTAGTTAACTTAAGAGCGAAAGGTGCTTTATAGATTTTTGATCCGTAAGCCATCGAAATCCTTAGTCCACCAAGTTCTACTTGGTTTTGGAAATTCGTCATTCCTCTACCACCATAAAAGCTAACGGTATCGGTTACGTTATTGGTGGTTATTGACATTTGCACTAAGCTTGGATCATTCTCATGCTTTTTCTTATCTCCCTCAAAATGAATTATTTTTCCATTAACGGGCGCTTCAGGAACCACAAAGGCTAAGCTTCCGTAAGTATATAGACTCCTTAGTTGAAAATCTTGCACTTCGTTTTGTCCTTTCACTTCTTTACGCTCTTGAGTAGCCATGATCATGTAATTACCTTCGTAAGGAGATGAAATTTTCAGTTTCCCATCTACTTGAGAAATATTCAGTGCGCCAGAAGTCTGCTTATTGAAACTAATGAGCATATTCTGTATCAATTGCAACTTTCCAGATTGGATGTATTTGTTTACTCTTTGACCATTTTCTTGCACTACTAAATGAAGCGTAGGCAGCCCAGTTTGATCTTGTATAAGCGAGTCTTGAGCCCTTGCGTAAAAGCCTACCAACTTAAGCTTCAAACGTTGTCCGTGGAAATCATATTCTTCATGGAAACTTTTTTTGAAAGGATTAAGGTAGAACGGCGTTTGCTCAGGTAAAAAAGTTACTGGTAGATCTTGGTAAGCTAAAGATTCATTGTCGTTTCCAATCTGAATTTTAAAGAAAGTCTTGTCAGATATGATTTCATCACTAGTTTCGCCTTCTCTTATAGACATAGAACCTTCGTAGCTAATGTATCTTGTAATGGCCCCACCAATAAAAATAATAATAAAGGCCAAATGGAATACCAATAACGGTAGTTTCTTCTTATCATATAACCGATACCTTTTAATATTTCCTATAAAGTTTAACACTAATATGATCATCACCATCTCAAACCACCAAGCATCATAAATTAAGGCTTTAGCTACTGGCGTACCATAATCGTTTTCAACGAATGTAGCTATTCCCATTGCGGTGGCAAAAAGGATTAGCATAAATCCCATGGTTCGGGTAGAGAAGAGAATTGAAAATAGTTTGTTAATCATAATTTTATTCTTGGCTGTCTGTTTCGGACATTTGGGGCAAATGTATCATTGCTGCCACGCTAAATTGCCATTTTAATCTAAACATGTATTTTATGCCATAGAAATGACATTTTACCGAAACTATTACCCATAAATGAGGTATTAGGCACATTAGTGACATTTTTTACTAGATGATATTCAAATTTGATTGATATAAAATTTCTCCATCTTACTTGCAGGATGCCGTCCTATTGCCTATTTTGCGGTCAAATTATATAGAATAGATATGGCCTCTGGTATTTTTGCCGTTTTAGATGATATTGCAGCCTTAATGGATGATGTTGCTGTTGCTGCTAAAGTGGCAACTAAAAAAACTGCTGGTATTTTAGGCGACGATTTGGCCGTAAATGCAGAAAAAGCTACAGGTTTTCTTTCCTCAAGAGAAATCCCAGTTTTATGGGCCATCACTAAGGGTTCTTTTCTAAATAAGTTAATTATAGTTCCTTTAGCATTGCTACTCAATGCATTTTTCCCTATTGCTATAGTAGTAATTTTAGTTCTAGGAGGTGCCTTTTTAGCTTTCGAAGGCGTAGAGAAAGTGATTGAGTATTTCTTTCACCGAGCCAAGGAAGGGGAAGAGGTTAGGGTAGAAGTTGTTGAAGATGCTGCAGTTGCCGAAAAAGCAAAAGTAAAATCGGCAATAACAACTGATTTTATTTTATCTGTAGAAATTGTCATTATAGCCTTGGGTTCTGTATTAGACAAGCCCATGACCATTCAGATCCTTACGGTCTCGGTAGTGGCCATTGTAGCTACGATAGGTGTTTACGGCATTGTGGCCCTAATCGTACGTATGGATGATGCAGGCTACCGTTTAATTAAACATTCTGGTGAAAAAGGGATATTGTTTGCATTGGGGACTTTTTTAGTGAAAGCCTTACCTGTTATCATTAAAGGTTTAAGTGTAGTAGGTACAATTGCGTTAATCTTGGTTGCTGGAGGTATTTTTACACATAATATTGGTTTTCTTCATGGATTATTTCCTTCGATACCTGCTATAGTTGTTGAATTTTTAATCGGAATTGTTGTCGGTTTGATCGTAGTGGCGTTAGTGACCATAGTAAAAAAAATCATTTCAAAATTCCGTAAGTAGTCTAGATATGCAGCAAGTGCTTTTTTATCTATCTCTTAGCGTAATACTCTTTACCTTAGTTCCTTTAATACGCCATGATTTTTGGATTTTTAGAGTATTTGAGTATCCCAGACTTCAAAAGCTAGTCATAAACCTAGTACTTTTAGTTTTTCATTTGATTTACTTTCCATTAGACTTGCTTGGAAAGGTAACCTTTGGGCTTTTAATATTTAATTTCATCTATTTAGTTTACCAAGTTTTTCCTTTTACAATTTTTGGTAAAAAACAAATTGTATCGGCAAGGTCAGCGATCAACGATCATAATATTTCTTTGTTAATTGCTAATGTTTATCAAGATAATAGACAAAGCGATAGCTACCTGAAGTTAATCAAGAAATGCGATTCAGATGTAGTTTTGATGGTTGAGACCAATATCTGGTGGCAAAAACAAATGGATGTTATCGCCGATGATTACCCTTATCAGCTAAAAATCCCATTAGAAAACACTTATGGGATGATATTCTATTCTCGATTGCCGTTAAGAAATGGTAAAATAAATTTCTTAGTGAAAGAAGATATCCCTTCTATTGAAACTGAGGTACAGCTTAAAAGTGGACAGTGGGTAAAACTTTACTGTCTACATCCCGAACCTCCAGTACCTCAAGAAAATCCTCGTTCTACAGAACGGGATAAAGAAATTTTAATGGTGGGCAAAAAAGCTAAAAATTGCGAGTTACCAGTGATCGTAATGGGCGATCTGAATGATGTGGCTTGGAGTTACACCACTGAACTATTTGGTAAAATTAGCGGTTTGCTCGATCCGAGGAGAGGCCGAGGCTTTTTTAATAGTTTCAATGCAAAATATTTCTTTCTTCGTTTTCCGCTAGATCACATTTTTTGCTCGGCCGATTTTGCTTTATCTGGAATTAAAAGAATGGAAAATTGCGGCTCAGACCATTTTCCAATGTGTGTGAATCTGCAGTTTAATCCGAAAGTAGAGCAATTCAATGACGAGCCTGTCGCTGATCAAGAGGACCTAGCATTAGCCCAAGAAAAGTTAAATGCGGATGTTGAAAATTGATTTTACCGTATTTCTCCTCAAACGCTATTTGATTACTTTGCTTATCTTGCAGTTTATAAATTCTCAATTTTGCTTTTAAGAAATTACTGGAAATGGTTAAGGGGACCAAGTGAAAGATTTAGCCTAGAAGAAAGATTAATTAATGCCGTAGGTATAATCTCTAGTCTTACGCTACTGATCTTTGTTGCCTATAATTTATTTGTGGTTGTGTTGTTGAAACTGGCATTAATCACTGCAGTTACAGTAGTATTGCAGCTATTTTTTTTCTATGTCTCAAGATTTCGAGGAAATTTCAAACTAGCTAAATATGGTTTTACATTTTATAGCTACTTTTTTTTGGCTGTAAACTATTATTACAGTTCTGGAATTAATGGCCCAGTATTATTTAGTTTCTTTGTTACGCTTATTATCATTTTAGTAATTCACAACAAACGTCGATATCTATATTTGATATTGCATTGTGGGGTTGTTGTTGGCCTATTGGCTTATGAACGGCATTACGGTGTTGTAAATACCTATTCTACTTTTGAAGAGCGATCGTTTGATATCGCTAGTATTCTTTGTATAACGTTGTCGCTGGCATTTGTTTTGATCAACTTGGTTCTTAAAAGCTATAATAGAGAGAGACTACTTGCAACCGAGAGGGCGGAACAGCTAGCTGTTTTACATCATGAAAATAAGCGGTTGTTTTCCATTATTTCGCATGATTTACGTACACCTTTGAATAGTATCAAAGGATATCTTGAATTATTGAATAGCCAACTCATCACAGAAGATGATCGAAAGCTGTTGGAAGCACAATTATTGGAGCTGACCACAGGAACATCAGATTTTCTAACTAATCTACTATCTTGGTCTAAATCACAGTTAGACGGCACAAAAGTTCAGCTAACTGACATTGACTTAAAAACTATGTTAGATCATGTGATGCTTACCATTCTTCCTTTGGCTAGCAAAAAGAAGCTTGTCTTCAAAGAACAATTAGCTACAAGTCAGTTCGTGGCTGATACGGAAATGATTAAAATGGTTTTAAGGAATCTACTTTCTAATGCGGTAAAATATAGTGAGATAGGTGGCGAGATTATTATCAGTTCTGAAGAGATCGATGGCAGACTAGTACTATCAATCAGAGATTTTGGGATAGGTATAGCGTCTAGCAAAGAAGCTTCCATTTTTACCTCACAGGTGAGTAGCTCTTTAGGTACAATGAAGGAGCCAGGCGTAGGATTGGGATTGATGCTCTGTGCAGACTTTGTGAAACTTCAGGATGGTAAGATATGGTTCGATAGTGAAAAAAATAAAGGCACCACTTTTTATCTTTCTTTTCCTACTGTCTTGTCTTAATTACATTGATTTTTTTCTTGCCACTAAGATTGATTTTGTTAATGAACAAAGTTATCGTCTATCATTAAACGCTCAATCAGCTAGTTAAAGAGAGCTGGTCATCATGCAAAAATGTTGAGTTACCAAGGTTTCGAAGTCAGTTTGCTTTCCATTAAGTACATAGATGCAGCTTAGCAATTAAATCGTAAACGTTTAGTAATAGCAAAAAATAGGCTGATCAAGAAGGTTAACCTGATTTTAATCTCTTGTTTACACGAGATGTTGAATTTTGTGAAACATCTACATGGAAATCCAACAACAAACGGAGCAAGATATTTGTGAAGTAGGAGTCGCTATTGATTTAGACTTCAATTCACTGTTTAAGCGCTTTAGCGAAATGCTTTATACCTACGCTTTTTATTATTTAAATGATATGGAAGCTGCTAAAACTGTTGTGAACGATATTTTTTTAAGGCTTTGGAACGGAAAGCAACGTCCACTTTACATCAAGCCGTATCTATATCGCTCAGTTAAAAATGCCTGCCTAAATTATCTGTCCCAACGCAAAGATAATGTGGTATTAAAAGAATCTATCGAATTGGAGAGGCTTTCAGATGGATCTGTTGATATTCATCATACCAACGAGACCGTTGACAAACTTCTGTTTTTAGAACAAGTAATCTCAAATTTACCAGTTAAACGACAGCTTGTGTTTAAGATGTTCCGTTTCGAGGAATTAAGCTATGCAGAAATTGCTGAACTATTGAATATATCTGTAAGAACTGTGGAAGATCATCTTGCGAAAAGCATGCAGTTTATACACGCAAAAGCGAAACATTTAGTTGATGTAAAGTTAACGAATCCTTAACTTCTGCAAGCCCGTATTTCCTGTTGGTTTCTTGTCTTTAAGAGTAAGAAGTCATTCATGGAAGATCAAATCTGGAATTATATAATTAAAAGACTGACTGGAGTAGAAACAGAAGATAGTAAGTTGTTTCTAGATCAGTGGTTAGTTTTAAGCGAAGAAAATGTAAAACTTTACAACGAGGTTGTACAACTTTGGAAGTTAACTGGCGATGCGCATAAAACATCGTTAGAAGAAAACGGAAGTATTTTAGTTCATCCCGCGGTAGAACACAATAAACGTAAAACCTTTAAAGGAATTATCAAATATGGTGTTGCAGCGTCTTTGGCTGTATTTACTTCACTATCTGTGTATTATTTGTCTAAATCTAAATCTCAGGTTGACGATGTAGAAATTGCGTATACAGTTCATAAAGCTGTTTATGGTAAGGTGATGAAAGTGACCTTGCCCGACAGCTCTATCGTTTGGCTTAACGCCGGTAGTGAGGTGATTTATCCAAAGGATTTTCATGCCAGGAAAGTTAGATTCATCCAGTTGGTTGGGGAAGCTTTTTTTGAAGTAACGCACAATGAAAAACAACCATTCGTGGTGGAAAGCGGTAGTTTGAAAACAATAGTTTATGGAACCAGCTTCAATATTAGTTCTTATCAAGACCATAAGCAAAGCTCAGTAACTGTAAAAACAGGAAAAGTTGGCGTGCTACGAAAAGAAGATCTTTTAAGCAAACCAACTATGTTACTTCCTGGTAATAGGTTAGTTTATCATCGTGACAACGGAAAGCTGGAGAAATCAAATGTTTACAGCGAAGATGTTGCTAACTGGATCACAGGCGGCTTAGCATTTGATCAAGCAACTCCAGAAGAAGTTTTTGCTACACTCAAAAGAAAATTTGATGTAGAATTCAACTTGAAGGGAAGTGATTTTGAAGGATGCAAGCTTACAGCTAAGTTCCCAAATCAATCATTAGAAACGATACTAAATACCTTAAGCGCCTCACTTCAAATCAAATTTAAAGAAAATGGTAAAACCATCGAAGTAAAAGGAGGGCAGTCATGTAAGTGAAAATAAAAAGCCATCTCCGCTGCTACAGAAATGGCTAAAAATCTTATTGCCAAAGGTCTGCTAACCTGGGGCAATTATTAACAATTATTAACGGTAATAATCAGTAACAAACAAATTTATGAAAAAAAACAATGGGTTATTCAACCCAAAAGGAATTTTTATGCGAATCAGCTTTATCTTCTGCTTGCTCTCTACACTGTGCTTAACACTTAGTAGTGCTGCTACAGTAAAAGCACAATACGGTCTTGATAAAAAGATCGATATCAATTTAAAAAACGGCTCATTTTCAGCATTACTTAAAGAAGTAGAGCGTAAAACTGGCGTAAGCTTTGTCTACACTAATAAAGAGACAGTTTTGGGTGTTGTTTCGATTAATGACCATTCAAAAACTGCAAGAGAGATACTTACGCCATTATTTAAAAAGCATGATTTAAATGCGGTAGAAAATGGTCTACTAGTGATACTGCGTAAGGTGGAAGCTAAAGTTCTGCCAGAAGATAAGTCAGGTAGCATAGTTGGTTTCGTAAAAGACGGTGCCAACAACCAAATACTTCCTTATGCTACGGTAATCGTAAAAGGTACCAACCAAAAAGCAATTTCAGATATGAACGGTTACTTTGTTTTAAACAATGTTAACGCTGGAGAAGCAGTGTTGAGAGTAACTTATATTGGTTTTAAAGCTTTTGAAACTACCGTAGACGTGATCGGTGGAAAGGTTAATCATACAGATTTAAAATTGACCAGTGAAAGTAATGACATGAAAGGAATTACGATTACTGGTATCCGTAGAGGAGAGAGTGTGGCATTGAACAACATGCAAAATGCAGACAATGTTAAATACGTACTCTCAGAAGAACAAATTGAGCGTTTCCCAGATGCAACAGTAGGCGAGGCCATGCAAAGAGTCCCAGGTATTGCCATGGATTACAGCTATGGTTTGCCTAGGAATATCATTATTAGAGGTTTAGACCAAAGCATGGGTTCTGTCACTTTAAATGGAAACAGGTTGCCTTCTACACAGACGAATTCTCGTGACATCGATTTAAATGGGATTCTTTCTTCTACAGTAGAAGCAATTGAAGTGAACAAAACGCTTACGCCAGATATGGAAGCCGATGGTACTTCTGGCTCAGTAAACATCATCTCTAAAACTCCAAAAATTGGCTTTAAGCAATTTCAAATGAAGGGTTCGTTCGGCAACAACTTCCTATTAGGCAAACAAAACTTTGACGGAGCCTTTAATTATGGAGAACGTAAAAATAAAATAGCTTACTTAATTGGTGTTAACTATAGTCATACCAACAGAGGCGAAGACAGGGTACAGAAAGATTATGATACTTATGAAATTAATGGTGTTGAGAAATTAAAGCTTTCAAATCTTGAACTGGAAGGCACAGATCTGAATAGAGAGAATATTGGTGTACAGGGTGAATTTAGTTTTTTCCCAACGGAAAAAAGCCAAGTTTACGTACGAGGAAACTACAACAAGTTTTACGAGTTACAAACTAGAGGCACAAAAAGCTACAGCATTGGTAATTATACCAGCGAAAACACCGTAACAGGTGTTACTATTGGCTCTAGCGGTACACCAAGAGATTACAACAGAGATTTATTTAGTGTGTCTGCTGGCGCGAAAACAAATTTAAATAACTGGATTGGTAATATCGACATCACTTATGCTAGCGGACTTTACGATCAGCCAACCTACTACGATGGTTATTTTACCAACTCAGGCTTGGCAGCAAATATGGATCTCTCAAATCCGAGAGCTCCTCAGTTTAATTTTACGAGCGGAAGTCCTGATGATGCTAGTAAATATGTGACTTCAAACTATGTCAACAGACATCAAATCGCTAATGATAAAGATATCCAAGGTTCACTTAACATCGAGCGTACGTTTGATCTGAGCGATAAAAACAAGTTCAAGTTTAAGTTTGGTGGTAGAATGAAGTATAAAGAAGATGACCACACAAGAAGTTATTATCAGTATACTTTAAAAAGCGGTACGTTATCGATGTCGAACTTTTTATCTGACTATTCTAGAAAAAATTACTTCAACGGCCATTATAATCTAACGGGAACTATTGCCAACGGTTATTTGATGGAAGAATATTATCAAAATCACTTCAGCGATTTCAACAATAACGAAACTTATATCAGACAAAATACCGATCCAGATTCTTACAATGGTAAAGAGAATATGCAGGCAGCGTACGTAATGGGTAAGCTAACTTTAGATAAATTGGATATCATCACCGGGGTACGATATGAAAATACTGGTTTTGAGTATAATGGTAATATTGTAAATTTCAATAATACAGGAGCTTATGTATCTACAAATAAAGTAGCAGTTAAATCTAATTTTAATGGCTTTTTCCCTAGTTTGAACTTGAAATATGCGGTTTCTTTGCGTACCAACTTCAGAGCTGCCGTCACCAAATCATTAGCTAGACCAGGCTATTACGATTTAGTGCCTTGGGAAGAAATAGAACCACGTAGAAAACGTATGAAAAAAGGAAACCCAGATTTAGACCAGTCAACTTCCGTGAACTACGATTTCTTATTTGAGCACTATTTAAAATCGTTAGGCTTAATTTCTGGTGGTGTATTCTACAAAAATATCGATAACTACATTTACGAAAGTGTTTACTTGCAACAAGGTGGTCAATTTGATAAATATCAGGTTACACAAACCGTAAATGGCGCAAATGCACACGTATGGGGTTATGAATTAGCTTGGCAGCAGCAATTGACGTTCTTGCCGGGTTTCTTAAACGGATTCGGTATCTATGCTAACTACACTCAAATCCAATCAAAGTTTAAAGTTCCTGGTATTGTGAGCGAACGAACTGTTCGTTTACCGTCTATGCGCCCTAAAGTAGGTAATGCTTCATTGTCTTATGAGAAATATGGTTTCTCTGGTCGTTTGTCATTAAACTTTTATGACACTTTTATCGATGAGTTAGCGGATGTAGAAGCAAATGATTTGATGGAAAAAGGAAGAGTACAATTAGATTTTTCTGCTTCCCAAAAAATCAACAATAAGTTTACCATTTTTATGGGAATTAGTAACATCAACAACGCTCAAACTATCCTTGATTTTGGTGATGGCAGACCTAACGACCATAAATATTACGCTAGATGGGCTAATCTAGGTTTCAAATACAATCCATTTTATAAATAAACATGATTACAACTTTCAAGAAAAAGATGACCTTTTTGGTAGCGCTAGTTTTGGCGTTACCAACTTTGGTGAAAGCACAGGAGTTTAAAGCAGGTAAATTTCCGGACAGAATTATTCTGACTTGGTCTGCAGATCCAAAAACTACGCAAGCAGTTACCTGGCGTACCGACAGTACCGTTAACGATAGTTTTGCTCAGATTTTGGTAGAAGATAGTTCGCCGAAATTGGACAAGCCAGAAGCCAAAGAGTATAAAGCTAAAACGGAATCTTTAAAAGGTAAAGCTTATGAAACTGCAAATTACCACAGCGTAAATTTCGAAGGTTTAATTCCAGATAAATTGTATACTTATAGAGTGGGAGATGGTAGTAACTGGAGCGAATGGTTTCAGTTTAAAACGGCACCAGAAAAGGGACAACCTTTTTCTTTTATTTATTTGGGAGATGCACAAAACGATATCCGTTCAAAATGGTCGAGGGTAATTAGAAAAGCTTTTGCTACGTATGGTGATGCTCGTTTTATTGTCCATGCAGGCGATTTGATCAATCGGTCTAATAATGATAACGAATGGGGAGAATGGCATTTCGGCGGTGGTTTCATCAATGGGATGATCCCTAGCATTCCCTCGTCAGGTAATCACGAATATTTTCGAGATGAACAAAGAACTTTAACCTTAGATCCCCATTGGAGAGCACAATACACTTTGCCAGAAAATGGTCCAAAAGGATTAGAAGAATCTGTTTACTACATAGATTATGCTAATGTTCGTATCATTTCATTGAACTCGCAAATGATCGTTTTAGATGCTGCTTCGCTTAAAGCGCAAGCCGTTTGGTTAGAGGATGTTTTAAAAAATAATCCAAAGCAATGGACGATGATTACTTACCATCACCCCATATACTCTACCGCAAAAGGGAGAGACAATAAAGAGTTTAGAGAATTGTTTAAACCGCTGTTCGATAAATACCATGTAGACTTATTGATGCAAGGGCACGACCACACCTATAGCCGTGGACAAAATCTACCTACTGGTGTATCTGGTAAAGTTGGTGGGCCAATGTACGTCGTGTCAGTTGCGGGACCGAAAATGTACAAGGTAGATGTGGAACCCAAATGGATGGACATATTTGCGGAAAACACTCAATTGTTCCAGATCATCAACGTAGCTGGCGAAAACTTGACATACACCGCATACAAAGCATCGGGAGAAGTTTTCGATAGCTTTAAATTGAAAAAATCAAGCAAAGATAAAGCGGCTGTATTTGCAGATTTGAACAAGAGAAAAAAATAATACCCTAGTTTCTAATTTTGATGGCCGTTCGATTTTCAAAGTCGAGCGGCTTTTTTATTTCCTCGTTGCAGTAGCTATCTCAATAAAGATAACATAGCTATTCAATACCTGCTACCGATACTCGGAGTGCCTTCAATCCGCGCACCCCTTGAAGATCTTCCAGTTCCAATTGTTCTATTTCCATAAGTAATAAGCCTTGTTCTTGCAAATAAGCAATGTGTGTCATGTACTCTGAAGCTTCAAAATTATTGTAATAAACCAAAGCAATTTTTCCCGGTTGCGTAAGCCTTTCGTTGCTGTCCCGCACTCTAACTTTATCTATTCTCTTTTTAATCACTTCGTAACGGATATTGTAAGCGCCTTCTACATCAAATCTTCTTTCGTCATTTCTAAAGCTAATATCAATAGGATTAGCGTGTACAAAAATTAGTTGTGTGGTTTGTAAAGGTTTATCCATTGTTGGCATGAGGCGCTGTGTTAATCTGGCAACCTCTATCATCGAATGCAGTTGCCAAAGCCTGATGTTCTTGAGATAAAGTGGGGCAAATGGAATGTTTGGGGCAATCTCTTGACCAATGTAGATATCGTATTCTATTCCATCAGTGCGGAACTTCGCAAAGTAAAAAGGATAAGTTTGCTGTAGCCTTTCTTGCTCGCTCTCCAAATATTCACTCACCGCAGCATTGATCGTTTGCATGGATGCTTCTAATTTCCTCCGGTTCTCGAACGCAACACCTTGCTCTGGATCTATGACAGCTAAATAATTAGCTACAATGTGAGCTACTTTTTTCTCGGTGGCCGACAAGTGTTTTAACATTGGATGAACTTCAAACTCTAGAAACTCATTGAGTTCATTTTCTTCTCCAGATTCTAGATAGCTTGCTACTTTGCCTTGCCAATTTCCACAATCAAAGATTACTTTATCTATCAATTCCAATTTCATGGTAGCACGTAATTCTTCCAGTGTACTACCGAGTTTAGCAAGCAGCACCAATAAATCCTCCCGGAGCGCCGTATTACGTTCTATTGTAGAGTTTCTAATATCGATAGCTCCGAATAAAGGATATAAATGTTTAAAAGTAACCGTTTCAATATCTTGCTTTGATTTTCTTCCAGCGTTTTTGCGCATGAAATCCCAAATATGCTGATTAAATTTCCATTGTACAGATGGCTGTATCGCTGTGAATTTATCCTTTAAGATTTCGTCCATCCTCACATTGAATTCCTCTATTCTGTATTGGAAAAGCTGACCTAAAAGCGGCAATGCTTGGTTAAGTCTGGCCAATAGCTTTTCGTCGATCTTTATATCCGCTTTCGAGAAAATCTCTAAGAGACCGACTAATTGGGTGTTGTAATAAATGGGAAGAATGGCATAGGTCTTGATGCCACTATGATAGATAGCCGCGGCCACAGGTTGTTGAGCTGCAAGGTCTTTGTTTGCATGAAAGAATAGGGGCTTAGGATCATTTACATAATTCTCCAATTCTGTCAAGAATAACGCTTCGGTAATGCCATAGTCCTCACTAGCTTTGATGAGAATGCTCGATGAATTATTTTGATTGTCTAGTACAGGTTTGTCGTTTACGGTGGTGAGTGGTAATAACCCAAATCCGATTTCTGGGTTGTTAACTAAGGTTCTGAGTACGTCGATTACTTCGGTATATTCACCAGTAGAATAAACATGGTTGGCTAGTGCGTTTCGAATACCTTCGAGTGCATGCTGTTGGCTTACGTCTACCAAAGAAATTACGGTGAAGCCATCAAACTTGAAATCCTGTAAGGGTAAAATCTTGATTAGGGTTTCCAGCTCTAGGCCGTCTTTGCCAAGGTTAGAGAATCTATCAAAATCTATCAGCGGAAGCTCGCCACCTGTGTAATAGATTTGTACAAACTGCATATCAGCCGTTACTCTAAAATAACGGTTTAACCCAGTGTTTTTATCTCTATGATTCACCAGCATCTCATTATTTGAGAGCGCAGTGAAATTATAGAGACGTTCTAGAATTAAGCTGTAAATATATCTTAATTGCTGTTCTTTTTCGTGGTGTTTATGAAATTCATCACCTTTTAGCGTCGCCTTATTTGGCATATTTGCAACGAAAAAATCGTGGAAAAGATCTGTGCTATAAAAAATACGATCAGGAATTGGTGTGCTGAGGGCCCATAGCATTTCTTTTTCATTGGCCATCAGCGGAGTCAGTATGGTGTAAATCAAATCGAGCACTTCTCTATGTTTGCCCAAAGATGTTACATCGATATCTTTTTCCAATGCATCTTGTTGTTCCAGTTTTTCGAGTAAAAACCTGTAAAATTCTTTCTTCAGGGTTTCTTCAGTCTTAAGTCTACGTTTGAGATAGGCAGCCAGAGGTCGAAAAGAAAGTGTTGTAGTTACTTGCGGGCAAGTCTCAGGATGTTTATTGATCTCGATGATATTAGTATTCATACCCGATTAAAATCTTAAGTTCATGGAAAAATAAGGGTACCATCCCTCTTTTGAATAGACAGCTAGCGCGCGTACTACTGCAAGTGATGCAGGGGCAAAATACAAACCGCCACCAACGCCCTGATGCCAAGTGTTTGATTGTTCATTAGCTGCCCAAACACGGCCGACATCATAAAGCCCCAACATTCCCACCTCGCCAGGAAGAATGTAACTCACAAAATCACCGAACTTAACACGTGTTTCCAAATTATTGTAAAAACTATGTCTGCCAGCAAATCTAAATTGTCTGTAGCCTAGTAAACTTCCTTCGCCACCAAGATGTGCATGTTGGTAGAAGGTTGGTTTGCCAACGGTGATCGTACCTCCAAATCTATTGGCTAAAACAACATTAGCTCGTCCGTCAATATTTTTATAAAGTGCAATAGAACCAATAAATTGACCAAATGAGTTAGCGGTCTTACTCAAACCTTTATAACCTTGTAATTTGAATTGAATATGACTCCCTAAGGTTGGCAGCAATTGTCGATCGCGAGTATCATTGGTGAATTCAACAGTAGCTCCAGCAAAGAATTTGTTTTGGTCGATGGTGAGGCTATCGGGAGAACCAATCAAAGCTACATTGTTTACCAACTTATTTTGGTTATCGGAAGGATCAAAGCCATAGTATTGAAAGCTAGGACCTACTTGAAAAGTTGATTTAGGTCTACGCCATCTCAGCATAGGATCAACCTGTACTAGGTTATACCTGATGCGATAGAAACGAATTTCATTTTCGTTTACACTATTGTTACCTACGCCGAAAAAGTTTCGGGTATTATCTGGCGCTTGTACGCTTGCTTGCAGTAGAATATCTGCTTTTCCGAGTGCATTAAGCCAATCGCCGCTATATTTAAACCTAAAAGCAGAAGTTGCAAATGAATATAAGAAAGACAGCGACTGCGAGTTGCCATAGGGTTGTTTTCTAAAACCTGGGTTGGTTCTTTTAACAATAGCGCCTAATGAAATTCCATCATCTAAGTTAAAGCCAATGTTTGGCAACAGTGTAGTACGGGGATACATGTCTTTACTAACGAATCTCGTATTTAAAGTATCTTTCGATAGCTTCATGTGTAGCTTTCCAGCATCCTTGCCTTCAGTCGTGATACCTTTAGGTAAGCCGAAAACTCGGATCGGTTGGTCTAGCGCTGCTACTTGATAATGCTTCTTACCTTTAGCAGTTATAATGCGTAAATGGATAGGGGAGTTAGTTTTATTGATGTTAATGCTGTCATTTCCATCACGGAGGTAAATATTAATCCACTTGGTGATTTTAGGATCAAAAGTGTTGCTGAAAAGCAGATCCTTTTGTTGCCCAGATTTGTTGAGTTTGAAAAGTTCTATTTTCAGTTTTCCATCACCGGCATCGCTGATCATCGCTTTTTCATTTTTATCGGTACCATTTATATCTACGATACGATTAAAGAAATGGTAAAACTTATTCATTTCTCTAGGTAGACTAGCTCTTCTTTGCTTTAGTTGTGCTAGAAACTGTGGCGCACGTAAGTCATAGGTTTCTTTAGGCAGTCGCTGCAATGCTTGCTCAAAAACTTCATCGGTAAAAAGTGCGCAGAACTCAATAATTTCTTTATCCCATTCGGCTTCGGTGTATTGCGAGAGTATTCTGCTATTCATTTCTCTACCTTCCCAAAGAAACCAATTGATATCTTTAAGATCTCTTTCGAAACCTTGCATCATCGGCAACAAATCAGAACGTTGTGCAAAGCGTTGGATTTTACCATCGGTGAGGAAAAAAACCTGATCCCGATCTCTTGGTACTACTTTATACCTCAGCCCCTTTGTTGTGGTGTCAGCTTTCCAACGCCATTGGTCTTCATGTCTATCCCAGTCGCCCATCAGTACATCTAAGGCTTTTGCCCTCAGATAAGTTTTGGCATCAACCGAATTGTCATTGTCCTTATCTAGTTTTTTAAAAAGCTTAAAAGTGTTATCAGAATCTCCTATCGGATGACGCTCTTCTAGCAAACAAACTGTATTTTCAAAGATAGGGCCATAGTCGCCAAAATTTTCATCCGGTGATACCATACCAATAATAGGATTGGAATGTGGGACACCTGCGGCTTGAGCCAATACTGGCACTACCAACGATGTAAATGGATGTTGGGAGGCCATGTTATCTTCCAGTATAGATTTAGCGAATGTAGTGCGGAGGGCTTCAGGCAGCAATACTTCTGGATATTTTTCAACGCTCCTTAGTACGTATTCTTTGCCTTTATTATCTTTAAGACGAAGCGAACGCGATTGATTTCCACCGCCCAGTTGAACAGGTTTCAATCCTCCTTTGATCTTTGAAATTCTTATGACTGGTAATTTAGTTGGCATCGCATAATCTTTACGATAGTTATCTCCAAAGAAATAGCGATGCACTTTACTTACGCTATCGAAAACAGGCTTAATTCTTACTGCTATGCTATCTGCTTTGATTGGGCTTACTTTCCGTACGTTTTTTAGGTCTGCACTAAAAGGTTGTTGGTAAGAAAATACCTTCTGAACACCGGTTTCGGTAAAGGTATAAACTTCATAACGCATGCTATTATCTGCGAGTTGGTCTGCGGTTACAAATCCATTTAAATAGCTGTGAAACAACGAGTTTTTTCCTTGTTTGTTTGGTGAGTGTTTAGCTCCAGCACCGCTAACGATCTGCAATTGCTTAGATTTTATTAACTGCAGACCATGTTCGTGTCCTGCAGCGTAGACTACGTTAGGCATTCCTTCAAACACTCCAGTGATCTTAGTCGCCATTTCTTTGTATAGTGGATGTTTAAGATCTTCAGGATTAAGAAAAGTATTCCTTAGAAATGGATAAAGAGAACCTATTACAGGCAGGGGAATATATAAGTTTTGATGAAGAGCAGTTAGCGGAAATAGGTGATTTTTAAAAGTGAAATAGCCACCGTGAGCGCCATAGCTTTGGAAAGGATGGTGTGAAGCGATGATCATCATTCGATCTGCATATTTGTCTCTTAACTCCCGTAGTTTGAAAATAACATCATTTTTATTGGCACATTCACAATCGGGATTGGTTTTGTTGAAAGGAAATAGCCACCATTCGCTGTCGTAAGCAATCATTACCAATTTATCTCCCAGTTCGATCGCAACAGGTTCAGGACATCCATCATTGGGAATCATTTTAACTTGAGGATCTCCAATACCCGCGAGGAATTGCCCTTGGGCTTGGATTTTTGCTAATCCATTTGGACCTGATTTGTCCCAATCATGATTTCCAGGAATAAAATATACTGATGCACCCGCTTGTCGCATGGGTTGGAACTGAGAGGTTAGGATGTTCGAGGTTGCCGTATAGCTCGCATTTCCAGGTAGTGCCATACCAGTGGGGTAGATGTTGTCGCCAAGAAAAACAGTTGTGGTACGACCACGCAATACATGCTGAGCTGCACTTTTGATCGACTCCATTTGTCCAACGTTCATTTCTCCTGCATCGCCAATGAGAATTAGCCGTTGCTTAATTTCTTGCGCACTTACATGGTGAAATGAAGCGATAAGTAATGTCACAAATGAAAATATCAATGTTTTTTTCATGGCTTTTTACCTGGTTTTTGATAGCTAAACTTTAGGATGTTCCCAAACTGCACGTCACCGCCCTCGTTAGAGATGTATAAATTACCATTTTTATCAAAAGCAATGCCCTCTGGTTGGTTAAATAGGTCGGCAGTAAGATGGTAGGCAGCTTTTACTTTAAAGTTGCCATCAGCAACGAGCAAAGCTTTATTGATCGCAGAAACCATATACCATTCATTGGTAAAAGGATGTTTAGCTAAAGCAGAAGGGTGGAAGGTGCCTTTTTTACGGCCAGCCAATTTATCGACACCGCTAACATCAACCTGGAAAGTACCTACATTTTTTAAATAGCCAGATTGGTCCATGTTTAGCGTGTAGCCAGTTGTTGATTTTTTATTCTTATCCGTTTTACATTCTTTGCAAAGCACGTAGATTAAGCCAGCTTTTTCATCAGCGAAAAGTCCTTCGTATTCTCCTTTGGGCAATAAGCCTTTAGTTTCTGTAACACCAGCAGCATGTTTTTTCTGTACTTCAGCAATTGGAAATGAATAAAGGTCGCCATTACTTTTGAGTAAAATAAGCATGTCGCCTAAGGTGGTAATATCTTCAAAGTCTCCATTTTTGGCGAACTTGCTAGACTGGAATTTTTTGCTTTCCATATTACCCCAAAATACTTTTCCCTCTTCGTCTTGCTGAGCATAGACGATTGCTGGATTACCTTTGTGAAATGCAATTCCTGATATTTCTTCCAGCACTTCGGGCATATTAAATTTCTTTGGTGCCGATAGGTTATAACCTGTAGGACTAGGTATTTTTTCCTTACTAGGTTGCGCACAGGAAGATATTCCACTGCATGTGGCGATAAATAAGATGATCCTTAATGATAGGAAACCTACGCTAGTTATTTTCATGTATTGTTTTTAAATATTGATAAATGGCTTGCTGTGAAGCTAATGGCGCAGCTAAGCTTTCCATAGTCACATTTTCCATATCTGAATTAATCCTAACTGCTTTTATGTTATCTGCTAATTGCAAAGCTAATAGGTGTTTGAGTTGCGTCTTTATTTTGGTATCGTAAATTGGAAAACAGACCTCTATTCTGCGATAAATATTTCGTGCCATCCAATCTGCAGAGCCCATGAAGAGTTCTTCATTTCCAGCATTATGAAAAAGGAAAAGCCTGCCGTGTTCTAGATAACGGTCTACAATACGTCTAACAACTATATTTGCACGCGGAACTAACCTACAAATCCCTCTAATAATCAACTGTATGTCAACACCTGCATCTGCAGCTTCATATAACTTCATCACCATCTGCTCTTCTTCTAAATTGTTGAGCTTGATGGTAATACTAGCCTTCAATCCATTTTTTGAATTGGCTATTTCTCTGTCTATTAACTCGCAAAAACGTTCCTTTAAATTAAATTGCGCTACGAGCAGTTCCTTAAAAGGCATTAGTTCAGTGCTTTCCGGCTGTTTTCGTCGACTTAAGAATAGAAATAGTAACTCTAGCTCTCTCAGCATTTCCCGATTGGCCGTCATCAAGATATGATCTGTATAGAAATTGGCGGTGGTTTCGTTGAAATTACCTGTTGCAAATAGGCCTAGGTAGGTTATTCGCTGATCATTTTTATATTTTATGAGTGCAGCTTTTGCGTGTACTTTCAGTGCCGTAACACTGTAATTGATCTGTACGCCTGCCGCTTTCATTTTTTTCGCCCATTTGATATTGTTAGCTTCGTCAAACCTCGCTTTAAGTTCAACTAGAACGGATACTTTTTTTCCGTTTTTGGCAGCAGTAATTAGGGCATTTACAATCAGAGATTCTTTTGCTACGCGATATAACGTAGTATAAATTTCAGTTACGCGTTGGTCTGTTGCTGCTTCATTGAAAAACTGCAGCACACTATCGTAAGTTTGGTAAGGCGGATTGATTAAAATATCGCTTTTACGGATCTGCGCAAAAAGGGTTTGTTCAGCATTGATATCTGGATGTGACAACTTTGGCCATTTATCATAGCTTAAATTTGAATCATTTACAGGGAAATCAGCTAAATCCTTAAGGTTGTGATAATTGCCACCTTGTACTAAAGTTGCATCATCTACGCCGATAAAAGACTTGAGTTGTTGTAATGCTTCTGGTGCAAATCCTGGCTCATGCAGTAGTCTTGTAGCTTTACCAAGGTCTCGTTTTTCTAATTGACGTTCTATCTGTTCTGCAATATCACTATTGTATTCATCATCAAGTTCTAATTCTGCAGTTCTAGTGATTTTAAAGGTATAGGCCCAACGTATAGCTGAATGAGGAAATAGTAAGTGAAGGTATGCTTTAATGATATCCTCTAGGAAAATAATATGGGTGTTTTCATCTTCTTTATACTTATAAAAGCGGGGTAGTGGTATAGATGGGATGTTGATGATATAATCAAGGGCACCGTTAGACTGTTCGGTTCCCACTGCTAAGTAAAGCAGGTTGTTTTCTGGGAAAAAGTCTTGGCTTTGCGGCGTAACCGAAATGATTTGAAGAAATGCTAATACCTCGCTCACAAAATAATTGTGGCTAGCAGATTTAATCTCATTAGGTAATTTGCCGCCGTAATAAAAGTGGATATTGTTTTCCTGTAATTCTGGTAACAGTGAATTACGCAGAATTTGGCCAAACTGCTCCTGTTGGCTATTGATCGTATCTCTAGCGGTACTTAAGGCTTGTGGTGTTGGTAGGATATCCGAGTTTTTTTTACTGATTTTCTTTAATGCCTGCAACACGGGCATCCTCACCCGATAAAACTCATCCAGGTTAGACGAGAAAATGGAAAGAAACTTGATGCGTTCCAGTAAGGGCACCTGTGTTCTACTAGCTTCGGCTAGTACTCTACCATTAAACGAAAGCCAGCTTAAATCTCTATCAAAAAAAGGAGCGTCCTGCAGTTGCTGATCAGAATAACTTTCCATAAACTGAATAAGAAATGATATAGGCCAAGACGGTAGCAATTAATCCGAACATGAAAATATTGTAGGCAGTACGTATGAATTTATATTTTTTACCCAATACTACCCCTTGAGAATAAACATCTTTAATCAGTGTTCCGTAAAGAAATTCACGGTCGCCCATTACTTTCTCCATGCTTTCTTGGTATTCATTTAGCGGCATGTTATAGAAATTACCAAAGAAAACAAGGTTCACTCGCTTGGCATCAACATCTTCTTTAGTGAAAGTTCCCTTAGGAATGGCTGGTCTTGTGGCTAATATTGAAAATATAATACACGACAGACTTACCAATAGCAACATCAAAGTTGGGATAACTAAGTAAGGATTATCTTCCAAGCGTCTAAGAAGTAAACTAACAATTAAGGAAAGAATGATAGAGTTTACGGTGATTAAGATTTGTGCCTTATTATCGGCCATATCACTTAAACGTTGGTTATTGGCAGAGGTAATACGAAACATTGTTTCCACACCTTTACCTGGTTGTTCTTCCTTTTTTGATGCTTTCGGTGAGTTTTCAATTAATGTAGGTAATTTAGCATCCTCTTTTGACTTACCCATCTTCTTAATTAATTTATCAATATTTGAATGTTTAATGTCGTCTAATAGTAACCTAGCGTAATCGGTGTGGTAGCGATGATTTTTAAGGAAAGCGAGATCTTTTTCTCGCCATTCTTTTTTGCTAAGTTCTTTATGATGTAACAATGCAATTTCTTCACGAAGTTTTTTGGAACGTTCAGCAAAATCCTCGCTTCCCAAATGGAACAGATCAGCATCGCATAATATTTGTTCGTTGAGGTTACTTGGCGATTGTGGTAATTGGGTGGACCGTATGGCTTTAACAACCTCAACAATCGTTTTTTCATCTATTTGATGCGAGCGTAAAAATACTTCAGCTAGCTCAGCACCTTTGGCTTCATGCTCACTAGGTTTAATCATATAACCCGTATCGTGAAACCAAGCACCAGCTACGACAATAAAAAAATCGCGGTCGTTAAGTTGGTAATGATTTGCAATCTGGATAACAGCGTTTACCACTCCACGCGTATGTGCTAGATCGTGATACACCAACTTGTCGTTGCTATGTTCGTTAAAATAAGCGATGACATAGGCTTCTATATGATGTTGTAATTCTTTGTAATCCATTAGATTGAGATTTTTTTTCTTAATCTTTAGTTTAATATCTTTTTGAGCACTATAGACTTAGTCAAATTAATGAAATTAATATGGTATTCTAAAAATATCTAAGTCTATCTATTGTTGTTTTTTTTTGCCCTTGATCAAGCCGATCACATCAGCAACATTAAGATTAAAATCTTGAAGAAAAATAGGTTAAAGGATTTTCTGACGAAAGACCGACTCAAATCTAAATGGAGACAAGCTTTCCTTACAATAATCAAAGTTTTATTAGAAAAGTAAATCGCCTTCTCCTAAATATTTTCTAATCATTTGAAGAATTTCGTCCCCAAAATCGAACGCTTTTCCTTCACCAAAACCCTTAATTTGAGAAAGCTGCTTGAGTGTTTTTGGTAGTTTAGCAGCAATGTCTTTTAATACTTGCTCAGATAGAATATTATAATCAGGTGTATTTCTATCTTTCCCTTTCTGGATACGCCAAGCAAAGAGCTGATCAAATAGTAACTTATTCGCTATTTCGGCCTCTTTAATTGCTGTAGTTGTCCATCTGTCGATAGCTTGATATTCGATAGCTGCACTTTTCCATCTATCTATTAAGGCTTTCGTGTCGTTAGCAGATGGCAGATAGCGAAACATTGCAGTTTTACCTTTAAGTTGCTCTAAAATCAGATTTAACGACAAATAATAGTCATCATCCATCAAATATTGAGGATAACTTTCGTGGAAATCTATCAGCATTCCCTCTAATAAATCAAGCTTTCCCAAAAAGTAGCTGGAAGATTTTTGTAGTCGCTCTTTTAAGCTATCCGATTCCCACGGAGATACTTTTTGAGCATGCAATTCCTTTTGAAGAAAACGAGTGCCAATGTTGCTGATATCTGATTGCAACAATTTTTCTGCATCTGTTAGGTCTATAGAAATACGCTCTTGTAAAATTGATTTATAGGTATTCCAAGCCAACATTATGATAGAAAAATCATATAAGCTGGAAAGAACGGCCAGCTCAGATTGGATGATAGATTTTTCTAAATCTGTTGCAACAGGCATATTTTCCTTTGCCGCTTGCATGAAACCATTAACAGATTTGTCAGTAATAATATTTTGTGGCTTTACTTTTTCCAGCAATACCATTCCTTCTAAACTTCTACATCTACTCAGTGCTACATAAGCTTGACCGTGGGTAAAAGCGGCACTTACATCAATTAGGGCATTGTCAAAAGTTAATCCCTGACTTTTATGTATGGTAATTGCCCAAGCTAATCTTAATGGAAATTGACTGAAGGAACCTGCATTGGTTTCAGTGACTTTATTATCCATTTCAGAAAGCGCATATTTTACATTTTGCCAAATCTCACGTTCTGCTTCTAATTCGGTACCATCGTCTAAAAAATTCAGTATAATGGAGTGAGCTGTAAGCGCTTTGATCTTTGCAGTTTTGCCATTGTGGTAGCGTTTTTTGCCTGAAGCATCATTTTTAATGAACATGACAAGTGCGCCGACTTTAAGTGTCAGTTCCTCTTCTGCTGGATAAGCTTCTTTTGGGAAATCATCCGTCACCGTAGCTTTATAGATATAAGCGGCAGTTGGGATGGCTTCGAGCTTTTGCTCATTAATTTGCTTCACCAGCGGGTTGTGGGTTGTAAGCGTTACGTAGTCCCTCAATTCTTCAGTTGTCGTATTAACTAAATGGCGCTCGTTTAATTTGGCAAGTAAGGCCTCATCACCAGAGCCATCGCGTACGCTGTTTAGAATTTCTACAAAAACCGGATCTGATTGGCGGTAAACTTCTTCAAGCTCAAAAGTAAGTAGGTTGGTTTTGCGAATAGCTAAACTATCGAAGAAATAAGGACCGGTGTAATAATTACGTAATACGTGCCAATCCTTCTGAAAAACAGGCGAAAGCTGATATAAATCGCCGATCATTAATAACTGTACACCACCAAATGGTTTCGAAATACCTTTTACTGCTCTTAATACAGTATCTATATAATCGATCATATCTGCTCGAACCATACTGATCTCATCAATAATCAATAAGTCGAGGCACTTGAGCAATTTCGTCTTTTCGTAACCCACTTTTTTATCAAAGAGTTCAGATAAAGAGGTGATTGGTGTACTAGGTACCAATGGGCCGAAAGGGACTTGAAAGAATGAATTAATGGTTACTCCACCAGCATTAATTGCAGCAACCGCAGTAGGGGCTACTACAGCTAAGTTTTTAGTGGTGTTAGCTTTAATATATCGTAGAAATGTAGTTTTTCCTGTACCCGCTTTTCCAGTCATGAAGATAGGACGGTCTGTCTTTTCTATAAAATCCATGATGAGTTGTTGCAGGGAATTCAGCTTCATTGTTACGCTATGTTTTAGGTCACAAAGTTAAAAAATAGGCGTAAAAATGATTTTAGAATATCCGCTTTGGGGATAACTTTTTGAAGACGACACAAGTGATTTTAAGTTAGACAGTTAGCTCTTTCTGAGTCTCGCCAACCTGGACTTGCAATTGGTTTCTAGTAAAATAAGCTGCTGGTATCAACGAAATTATTGGTTTGAAATTACATCTGTAAGAATCAAGCTGATTTTGATGCGACAGCGGATCTGAAAATAAATTCGGCTAAGTTTTAAAGCCAAATTTCAGTTAAAACGCTATGATGTATTTGTTTACACTGGGTAATCAAATAATAAGTCATTTCTAACGAATAAAGTTACATTGCCGCCAAATAATAGAGATTTAAATTGAGTAAAAATTAAAACACTATGTTTAATTGTAAATTGAAAAAGATTTCTTTTTGTTTAGATAAATAGCAACAATGAAGATTACTAAATTACTAGCATTAGCTGCATTTTTAATTACTTTAAATCTAAGTTTTAGCATGGCACAAACTAATATCGCTGGCGTTTACAGGCGCAGTAGTGGCAACCCAGAAGGAGGCAATAGTTTCTTTATATTCGATGATCATAAATTTGTAGTAGCTTTCTTCGGGGGCGTAATTGCGGGAACCTGGCACATGGAAAATAACAAAATCCATTTTAAACCTAACGTGAGTGAACATTCGTTTTATATCTATGGCAGACATAATAAAGAACTAAAAGACAGTAGTAAAATTTATTTTCAAGGATTTAACGATCGACCTACTTTTGTGGGCTTGGGTAAAAAGCAAGCAGAAATGCCTTTGATGAAAAGCGTATTTAATGAAAACCCTAACTGTGTGCCTTACCCATCTGTAGCTAAGTTTGGAGAAATACCCGCTCAGCTGTTATTTACTGATTTACCTTACGGAAATGATGCGCCAAAAAGAGCAATGTATGCATTCGATAATTCGGAAAAATACAACGATTTTATTGCCTATTATATAAAAGATGATAGAGATAGAAATCCATTTGATGCTGAATTAAAAGATGGTAAAATATACTTTGGGTATGATGATAAGGGTTCTGCAAAATACCCATTACCAACAGCTGGTGAAGACTTTGAGTTCATCAAACAAATTTTAGCAGCTCCGCAATCTACCGAAAAGATATTTTACAATCCATTTTATAAAGAGAGCACAGCGGATGTAAGCGATAAACGAAACTGGAAATTTGATGAGGGCAAAAATGCCTTTATCAATTTTTTAAATTATGTAGAAGGTGAGGAAAATCGACCAAATGAGCAGGATGCCTATAACAAAATGAATATTGTCTATCAGTTTAACTTGCTTAAACTGATACAAAAAGAACCTAAAGCATTCTCCAAAGAGGCTAAGCCGCTATTTGTAGCAAAATGCAATTAACAAGATTAATTGTTTTGATCGTTATATCGATTAAAGTTTTTATTAGTTTTGTTAAAGATGGAAAAGAAGAATTCAGGACCCGTTGGTGTTAAAGAAATTGCTCGCTTGGCCAATGTATCTATCGGTACGGTAGATCGTGTGTTAAACAATAGGGTAGGCGTATCTGAAAAAACCAAAGCTAAAATCCTAAAAATCATTGAAGAGCTAAATTATAAGCCTAATGTTTTTGCTGGGAGATTAGCTTCAAAAAAAAAACTTCGTTTTGCTACTTTAATCCCTCAAGTATCTACAGAAACTAAATATTGGGAAGCTCCCTTAAATGGCATCTTACAAGCAGCAAAGGAAATCAAGGATTTTGGTATTGAAGTCACTACATTCTTCTTCGACCAAAACGATAAATCTACTTTTAAAGAGAGTACGACAAAAATAAAAACTGGTGAATTTGACGGGGTGCTAATGGCGCCAATGTTTGAAGATGAAACCTTAATGTTCATGGAATATTGTAAAGAAAAGAATCTTCCTCTAGTATTTATCAACTCAGATCTTCCTGGACATCATAACTTATGCTACATAGGGCCCAATTTGTACCAAAGTGGGTATTTGTCGGCGCATATTGTTAATTACCTGTCGCCAGTCAATAAAAAGACATTAATCGTTAATATTTCGAAAGAAATAGATTTACACCACCACTTGCTACGTAAGGAAGAAGGTTTTAGAGATTATTTCAAACAGAATGGAAATACCAATGAACTGACGAAAATTGATGTGCAGCAAACGGGTTACGAACATATCAAAGAAAAGTTGAAAGAACAATTAGCGAAGAATAACTACGATGTAGTTTTTGTAACTAATTCTAGGGTTTCTACAGTTGCCAAGTATTTTGAGGAAAATCAAATCAAGGATATTAAACTAATTGGTTATGATTTTCTAGAAGATAACATCCACTATCTCAAAAATAGAACCATCGATTTTTTAGTATGTCAAAAACCGCAGGAGCAGGGCTACAGAGGTGTAATGAGCCTTTATAACTATTTGGTGCTTCATTCGTCAATTGAGAAAGAACAGTTTATGCCTATTGATATCATCACTAGAGAAAATTATCAATATTATAGCAATTAGTTTAATTTATGAGCTAGTGGCTTTTAATATATTTTGTTACTCATTATTACTAGTAACCTCTTTCGACAATTAGCATTGCTTTATGATAATTAGGCGAGCTTTTTGGATCTCGCTAGCGTTAACGATGGAAGCGACATCCTTTTTGGATGTTCTCATCCAAAAAGATACAGCGGACAGCGTGTTAAAACGCCCAAATCAATCAAATTATCAATTTTATTAATCGAACTCAGTTTAGTATTCTAAAATTTCTGCGCATAGGGAGTCATTAGCAATATCCTTGTATGGTTGTTGTTTGGTTCTAGTATTATCGTTGTGCCATCCTTGTGTGATTGTTGTGTGGTTCTAGTCTTATTGTTGTGTCATTCTTGTGTGGTTGTTATGAGCATATTGTACAGTTATTGTGTTTTTGTAGTGTTTAGCAGGTGCTTAGGAAGTACTTAGCATGTGTGGCGGTAGTAATTGATTTCTTTTTTCGGCTATTTTCCTCTCAAAATCTACCAATAACTAAGCATTTTCAATTTTTATAGAAATGTTTTGTCTTTTAACCTTTATCAATCATTATCTCTTGTAATGGTTTAATCATAAGAGATTGTTGTTTCTTATAGTATGAATTCGATGCTCTATCAACGATACTTTGCTATTTGAGAAAATTTTATTTCGAAATATTTGGAAGTAAAATAATAATTACTAATTTCGTGTACGTTACCGTTAACCAAATATAACTGTATTCTTATTTTGTATGAGCAGTGAGGCAAATCGAGAGGTTAGTTTACATTGGACTATTTTTTAAACCTATAATAATTTTATTTTCAAACTAATCACGATAAACCGTTTGACACCAATAATAACGTGTACGTACACGTAAACCTAAACAAAGTAATATGAGAGAAATGAAAACGCATGGGTTGATCAGAAATTTCAACTACTCAAAACAAAAATCTAGTAAAGCAACATCTTCAAGCTTTTGTAACTTCAGCGATTTAAGGGATGGTTGCATAGCGTTAAACCTTGTAACCAATATAGCTATATTATGAAAGTAAGCCTATTCAAACTCGTCTCATTAATAGTCATGCTTCTTGTTGCATTTACTGATGTTTCTGCACAAGATGGAAAGCTAAGAACAATAACTGGCATTGTTAGAGATGAGGTAACTAATGAAAGTTTGCCTGGCATCAGCGTTTCAGTAATGGCCACAGGTAAAACGGTAATCACCGACAAAGATGGTAAATTTAAGATTGATGTAGGTGGAGAAAACCCAATTCTACTTATCAAATCAGTGGGATTTATCTCGCAGTCTATTGCTGTAAAAGGACGCAATAACTTAGATGTTAAGTTAAAACAACAATTAGTTAGCTTAAATGAAGTAAATGTCACGGTGGGTTACGGTACCCAAAAAAGGAAGGAAGTTACTGGGGCAGTAGGTTCTGTATCTGGTGATCAATTAGAAACCCATCCAATGGGAGATATCAATACTAGTTTGCAGGGTAAGATTGCAGGTTTACAAATTACTTCAAACTCTGGAGAGCCTGGTGCAGGAGCTACGGTGAGAATTAGAGGTGCATCCTCTGTTAATGGTAGCAGTCAGCCTTTATATATTGTTGATGGTGTGCCAATTAATACCGAAACTTTCGCAGGCGGATTGAATGACGATGGTTCCACCTTTAGTCCATTAGCGGATATTAACCCAGCCGATATTGAATCGATAGATTTCCTAAAAGATGGTACGGCTTCGATTTATGGTTCTAGAGCGTCTAACGGTGTAATTTTGATTACCACGAGGTCGGGCAGAAATTCGAAAAAACCAACTTTAAGATTCTCATCTAATACTAGTATAGCTGAGTTGAGCAGAACAGTAGGCGTGATGAATGGCCCACAATGGCGTAGCGCATATATTGATGCTATTTTTAATAGTACTGGACAAATGACGACTAAAGCCTCCGTGATAGATTCGTTAAATCCAAACTTTTCAAAGTCGATAGATTGGCATGACATCATGTATAGACAGGCTATTCAACAAAAAACAGATTTAAGTATTAGTGGTAGTTCATCAGATAATACGATCAATTACTATTTAAGTGCAGGTTATAAGGATCTGAATCCAATCGTTAGAGAAACAGATTATGGACAGGCTACTGCTACCGCAAAAGTTTATTATACCTTCAATAAGTCAATTTCTGGAAGTTCTTCTTTCAACCTTTCTAACACAGATTATACAAGAATTTTAACGGGTTTAAGCGGTCAGAGTGTGGTGTTCCAGGCTTTAAGTACCATGCCGGTTTATAATCCTTATGACCCTATTACGGGGCAGCTTATTCCTTTGTTTGAGGGTAGTAAGCCGAATCCTTTAGCTATTGCAGAACTTGCGGCTAACAGAATCAAACGCTTTAGAATGTTTGGAAATCAAGATTTTAAGGTTTGGATAGCTAAAAACTTAAGGTTCACTACCAATTTAGGTTTTGATTACGAAAATAGTGATTTATCTAACTTTACGCCGACTAGCTTATTGCCACAAGGACAGTTAAGTAGTTCTTACCTTCAAACTACAAAGGCATCGTCTTTCATCAACGAGAATACATTAACCTATAAATTAAACTTAAAAACAGACCATACCTTCAATTTCCTATTAGGTCAGTCTTACCAAAAGTTCAATAGAGATAACCTCGATTTAGTAGGTAGAGGTTTGCCAGATGCACAATTGACTAATGTTGGCGCGGCTTCGGTATTGTCTACCTACGTACAAAACATCTCTCAAAACTCACTACTTTCATTCTTTGCTAGAGCAAATTACGACTACAAAGGCAAATACTTATTCTCTGCTTTAATTAGAAGAGATGGATCATCACGTTTCGGTTCTGACAACAGGTTTGGTTACTTTCCAGCGGTTTCGGCCGGTTGGAGGTTTAGTGAAGAATCGTTTTTCAAGAAGTTTCAGTTCTTGGATGAAGGTAAGTTGAGAGCAAGTTTCGGGGTTACAGGAAATCAATCTATCGGTAACTACGCTGGTCAGGGTGGTTACATTAACAACGGTTCTTATTTAGGTCAAAATGCGGTGATCCTATCGGGCATTCCAAATCCTTCGTTGAAGTGGGAATCCACTCAACATAGCAACATCGGTTTAGAGTTGTCATTTCTTAAAAATAGAATCACCTTTACTGGAGACGCTTACCTTAAAAAAACCAACGATTTATTGTTTGATGTAACGGTACCTGGAACAACGGGTGTAAGTACGATACCTGGTAACTTCGGCTCGCTGCAAAATAAAGGTATAGAGGCAACTTTAACAACGGTGAATATTGTTGCTCCTTTTAAATGGTCTTCAACCTTAACCTTTGCTTACAATCGCAACAAAATTTTATCATTACCTAACGGACAAGATTACCGACCAAACTTGTTTAACATGGCTAGAGTTGGTGAGCCAGTAGGTGTTTTTTACGGTTTGAAAAAGAAAGGTGTTTACGCTAGAGATGAAGACAACGTTTACAGAAGAGATGAAAATACTGGCGTAGTTATTCCTTATAAACAAGGTTCTAGCAATGGTAAGGTTTACAAAGGTGGTGATATGATTTGGGAAGATATCAACGGTGATGGTATCATTAACGACGACGATTTACAGATCATTGGAGATCCTAACCCAGATTTTACTGGAGGTTTTGCAAATGAATTGAGCTACAAAAGCTTCACTTTTAGTTTCTTGTTCACTTATAGTTTTGGTGCTGATGTTTTCAATGAATTGAAAAGAAGTTTAGATTCTTCGCCAATAGATCAGAACTTTTCTACTGATCAGCTGCGAAGATGGAGAACACAGGGCGATGTGACCGACGTCCCAAGATTAGTAAAGACCGACCCGATGTTGAACTACGCAGTTTCAGATCATTTTGTGGAAGATGCCTCATTTATCAGGTTACAGAATATCGCGTTAAGCTACAGGTTGCCGAAAAGTATTTTATCGAAAGTTAAGATTTCTGGAGCTAGCTTAGGGGTTAGCGTTTCAAATCTATTTACACTTGGTTCTTATTCAGGTTACGATCCTGAAGTAAGTTCATCAACCAACTCCCTTGCAGGTGGCGTAGATAGAGGTGCTTTTCCGAGGACAAGGTCGTATAATTTTTCTTTAAACATCAATTTGTAATGCTATGAAAAATCAAAAAACAATATTGATATACATGTTATTGCTGTTTTGTGGGCTCACAGCTTGTAAAAAAGCATTAGAACTTAATCCCATCACAGAATACGCAGATGCCAATTTTTGGAAGGAAACAACGCAGGCAACTGCAGCCTTAAATGGTGCCTATACACTTTTACAAGCAGCAATGGGCCCGGAAGGTGTTTTTTATGGAGAAGCTAGAGCAGACAACGTTTCACAAAACTTAACTTCTTTAAATACGGAGTCCCTTAATTTATTGACCAATAATGTAAATCCGAGTTTAAGGATTACCAGCTGGAGCCAGTTATATGCCGTAGTTAACCAAGCAAATTTGATCATCAAAAATGTAAGGTTGATGAATGAAAAAGGTTTGTATGCTAACAAGACAGCTGAGTTTAATCAAACTTTGGGGCAAGCGTATGCATTGAGAGCACTTTGTTATTTCAACATGACTAGGATTTGGGGAGCCTTACCCTTAATTACCCAACCTTTGAAAGATGCGACTGAGAATTACTTGGTAGCGCGATCTGATACTGAAAAAGTTTACACACAAATAGAATTAGATTTAGATAGTGCTACGGTGCTCTTGCCTACAAGCTACACGCCATCTCAAACTACAAAAGCGCTATTAACTGCGGGAGCAGTAAATGCAATTTATACAGATTTATACATGTGGCGTCATCAGTATGAGAAAGCATTAACCGCTTCTCAGAAAATCATAACTAATACCGCAAACTATTCGTTAACTTCTTTAACAGATGCTACTGCTTTAGAAAATACTTCTTACGCCAGACAGTTTACACATGGATTTTCTACAGAAAGCATTTTCGAGATCGATTTTAACTTCGCAGAGCGTGGCGCTAGGTCGTTCTACATTCAAGTATATGGTGATATTGGTTTCCAGCCGGCTTTTCAGGCAGGTATTCCGCTAATGACTAAGTTTCAACCGAACGATAAAAGAGCGGCTATCAGCTACAACGATAGAAGAGATATCATCAAGTTTTTCGACAAGACCAATTTTGTTAGAAGCACGATGGACGACAAGAATATCATTATGTACAGACTTTCCGATATTTTATTGCTTCGTGCTGAGGCATTGAATCAATTAGATAGACCAGCAGAAGCTATTGCCATTGTTAACCAAATGAAGGTGAGAGCAGGTGAAACAGCATTGCAGCCTGTAGATTATACATCGCTGAACAAAAGCCAAGTTGAAGATATCATCCTAAATGAACGGTCGAAAGAGCTTTGTTTTGAAGGTAAACGTTGGTTCGATTTGGTGAGGACTAAAAAAGCCATCAGCGTGATGCAGCCTATCAATGGTTTAAATAATGAAGATAATTACGTGTGGCCAATCAACTTGAATGAAATCAGATTGAATTCACTATTGAAACAAAATTCATACTATCAATAATTAATCAACTTGTTATGAATAAAAAATTAATCATCAAATCTTTAGCCATTGCATTAGTATGCGTAGGCTTAAGTTGTGGCAAGTTAGAGTTCTTAAAAAATGAACAGCCAGAAGCCATAGATGCAGGCACTAATTTGAGAGGAATGACCATAGCTGATTTCCTGAAGATAGATCATAGTACGGATCTTACCAACCTGAATCTTTATGGGGAGGTAATTAAAAAAGCTGGATTGGCAGATTTGTTGAATCAGCCAGACGATTATACCGTATTGTTTTTAACCAACCAGGCAGTAACGAACATGGTAAGTAGTTTAGGTTATGCAAATTTGAACGATGTACCAACAATCTTGCTACGCAACATCGTATCCGATCAAATTTTCAAAGGACGTTTACGGTCGTTTGACTTGAAGATTGGCGAGACTAAAAAGTTTGAAACTATTAATGGTAGTTTTATTTACTATACCAGAACTAATAACAGTTCGAACGAGTACGTATTAACTGCTAACAACTCTACTGACTTGACGTCGCCGCCAGCAGCCATTAGAAGCCAGAACCTAGAATTTAAAAATGGTGTAGCGCATGTGACCGATCAGTTTACTTTCTACAAGTTGAAAGATGCGGTGCCAGATGCACCTTCTGGTTCTGTTGGTGCACAAACTGATATCATCAACGTAACTAAGGATCTTTTTATCCAAAATGGTACCGCTAACAGAACTAAGAATTTCAACAACGCTACCAGTATAGATATGAAAAACTCTAACGGTAAAGATGTTTCTGTGGATAGAATGGGATTGTTTCAGTTTCCATTAACTACACCAAGTTTTGGTAATAAAATCGGATTGGCCAAAATTAATTTCTACGTGTATTTCACGGGTTTAGCTTCTTCTTTAACTGCTTACGCTGGTGCTAATACAGATTTTGACGAGACCACAGTAAGTTGGACAACGGCACCTACTTACGATCGTATAAGTTTGGCAAATATCTCATTAGCGGCTGGTCAAACTGGCTGGATGACCATGGATGTGACTTCATTAGTAAGCCAACTTTATGGTAGCAATAAAACTTTCTTAAATATATTAATGAACCACAATAACGACAACTTTGTGAAAATCTATCCAAGGGAGTTCGATTCTGGTAAATTTAAAGCTTATTTGAGTATCTCTAGTCCGCCGGCAACCATTTTAACCTTTGGTAATGCTACCGCTCTTAATGTATCCTCAAAAGATGGTTTTGCTAAATTAACTACCACACAATTAAAAATGAACGGCGCTGACGATAGGAATATCAGTTACATTGTCAATAAGTTACCTACTAACGGTTATTTGGTGAAATATGGTATTCCGTTGCCAGTTAATGCTAGTTTTTCTCAAGCAGATTTAGTAGCAGGTTCAATTAGATATCTGTATTCGGGAACTGGTAATGCCGATGAGATCATTCTTGAAGCTAAAGATAACAACGGAGGTTTCTATAACACGCCAATTAAAATTGCAGTAAACATTCAATAAAATGAAGATCAAAACTTTTGCGCTCTTACTTCTGAGTATTCAGTTTTCTGTGTTTGCTTGTAAAAAAGCGGAGACTTCCGAAGTGCCTGATCATAGAAGGGGAAGTACTTTTTATGTTGATGCTAAAAACGGTGATGACAGTAATAATGGAAAAACCCCCACTAAAGCATGGAAATCACTTCAAAAAGTGAACGCATACCAATTTATTGCTGGCGACTCATTGCTTTTCAAGTCTGGCGATAGTTGGAAAGGACAGTTGGTCCCAAAAGGTTCGGGTGATGTCAAAAATCCAATAGTAGTTTCGATATATAATGGTACTAAAAAAGCTTTGCTAGATGGAGAAGGAAAAGTATCAGAAGTATTAAAATTAGAAGATGTGGATTACTGGGAGCTTAACCATTTGGAAATTACCAATAATGCAACCGAAATTGGTAGCCGACTAGGTGTGTTGGTGAAAGACAATGGTGCTTCGAGAAAGCATATCCATTTAAAGAACCTTTACATTCACGATATTATGGGAGACTATTCTTTCGAGATGAAAGGAAAAAACACAGGGGGAATTGGAATTATTGGAACTGCAGAAAGCAAATTTGATGACATTTTAATTCAAGACTGCGAAATCGCCAATGTGGTTCGTCTAGGGATTTTTACCAATTTAACCGACGGAAAAAAAGCGGTGAAAGGCAATAGACCTATCACTAATTTAGTGATCAGAAGAAACAAAATACATCATTGCGCAGGTGATGGCGTAATCGTTAGATACAGCAACAAAGCGTTAGTAGAACACAACGAAGTTTGGGAAACGCACAATGCCGATGAAGAGTTGGTGAGATATGGAGTGGCTTTGTGGTGTCGTAGTACCGATGAAACTATTTTTCAATATAATGAAGTGTACCATACCAGAGGCGGTAAAGACGGACAAGCTTTCGACGCTGATGAAGATGCCTACCGTACCGTAATTCAGTATAATTATTCGCATGATAATGAAGGTGGTTTTGTATTGATTACCAGCACTTCCGAAGATGCAATTATTAGGCACAACCTGAGCGTAAATGATGGGATTAAAGGCTTGCACGTATTCGATTTTCCAGTTTGGGCAAACCACATGAGAGGTACAGCAATAGCGCATAACAATACGGTCGTATTAAATAAAGCACATGAAGCAGTAGTAATTGCTGACGAGGCATTGGCTACTGCCAAATTTTATAACAATATTTTTTACCATGAAGGAAATGGAGAATTGGTGGTAAAATCGGCTGGACAAACTGCAGTATTCAATGGTAATGTGTATTTCGGTTACGAGAAATCAACTATAAGCGATGATAAGGGGATTTTTACAGATCCGCAATTGGTAAATCCATCGAGTTATGAAAAAGGTTTTGCTAATGCGGCTGGTTTCAAACTTAAAGCAACTAGCCCCATTTTAAACAAAGCACTAGCTAGAAACCAAATGGAGGGAAATTATTGGTTGCCAGACTTAGGCAATAAAGATTTTTTTGGAACGCCATTAAACTTAAACAAATTTACTCAAGGTGCTTATCAGATAAATTAGGCTAAGCGTTTATTTTGATTAGAAAAAGTTAATACCTAGTAGGTGAATTAAATGAAAAAGAACCTGTAATGGGAGAAAAAATAAAAGTTTCAAATTTATTAAATACGATCAGGTGAAAAAAGGACATATTCTAAGTATAATTTTTGTATTCATCGTCAATTTAGCATTGGCTCAATCTACAGCTAAAAACAGCGACTTTACCGTTAAAGGCTTTCATTTAGATCTTCGGATACAGGTAATGAAAATGCCTGCGCTAAAAGCTTTTGCTAAAAAGTTGAGCGAAAATGGCGTTAATACCTTGGTAATGGAGTGGGAAGCGACCTATCCATTTAAAGATCATCAAATGATTGCCAATAGGTTTGCCTATACTAGAGAAGAGGTGGTTGATTTTATCAGCTACTGTAAAAGCATCAATATCGATGTAATTCCTTTACAACAGAGTTTTGGTCACGTTGAATATATTTTGCGTAACTATAGGTATAAAGATCAAAGGGAAGACCAAAAAGATTATTCACAGGTAGATCCGTTAAAGGAAGATTTGAATAAAGCACTATTTAAGGATCTTTACACAGATTTGATCTCTACACATAGTTCAAAATACATTCACATTGGTGGAGATGAAACGTATCTATTGGGGCATTCAGAGAAATCAAAGAAGAAAGCGCAAGAACTTGGTAAAGGAAGACTTTATGGCGATTACATTAAATTGCTTTGTGATTTAGTGGTAAGCTTAGGCAAAACGCCAGTGTTATGGGCAGATATCGCTATTAAATATCCAGATGCATTAAAGTTGTTGCCAAAACAAACCATTTTCATCGACTGGAACTACGGTTGGGATACGAATATGTTCGGCGACCACAGCAAATTATTGGAAAGTGGTTTCGAAGTATGGGGTTCGCCATCTATCAGAAGTCATCCAGATAATTATTTCCTTACCCAATGGGAAAAGCACTTCAAAAACATCAAAGATTTTATCCCAACTGCTAGAAAATTTGGCTATAAAGGATTAGTGATGACTTCATGGTCAACCTCTGGTTTGTATTCGCCAGTTTTTGAAACTACTAGAGACATCGTGGATTTGTACGCAATCAGACGAGTTTATCCGATTACAGGTTTTAATATGTTAATTGATGCCTATTTTGAAGCTTTGAAAACAGATCAACCACTGAATATCGATCAGTTTGCTAGAAATTATAGCCTTAAGAACTATGGCTTCAATGAAGCGCAAAGTCAAACTTTTTGGGAAGCACTCACTAAAGCGCCTTATGAAATTACTCAAGGAGCGGTTAGCAATAAAAATGTAAGCATAAACCAATTGTTAGACAGTGCAAAACTTGCTTCAAAACAGTTGTACGAACTGAAGCCATTAAAAAGTAAACAAGAGTTCGAGCACTACCGTTTAATGGCTGATATCAGGGTGCAATACCTGACTTACTCGGCATTAGAAATAGAATTAAATAGCCCTAATTTTAATCCGCAGAGAATTCCAGAAATCATTAAAGCACTGAAACAAATAGATACAGACAAGCTTGATAGAAGGTTCATCGCTTTAAATAAATATGCCTTATATGATGCAGAACTTGATCAGGAAAATGAATTGAGAAATGCGAAGATTAAACTCCTAATTCAACGATTGTCTAGAAGTAAAATCAATAAATAAGATGAAATTCCTTTATATCATATTACTTAGTGTGTTGAGCTCTGTTGTGCAAGCACAGCAACAGAAAAAATCCGATTTGGATTTAGCCATTACTTGGCAACCTTTAGAGAACAACTATTTGAAGGATGAGCAAGGGCTATCCATACTCAAGATCAAGAACGTAGGTAAAACAAGCTTACCAAAAACTGGATGGAAGTTATATTTCAATTTCATTAGGGTAATTACGCCGAAGACAGCAAATCAACCTTTTGATGTAGTGCATCTTAACGGCGATTTATCTTGTTTTACACCAAGCAAAAATTTCGAAGGGCTAAAACCGGGGGAGAGCTTAACCTATGAAATGCTTGCTAACTCTTGGATGGTAAACACATCTGACGCACCACAGGGATTTTATTTGGTGTGGGAAAATAGTAAGGAAATCGTTCCTTTCAAACCAGTTTCCTTTGTGGCACCGCCAGATCAGAAAAAGTTCTTTAGAGTAGGAGGTGATCAAGAAACTACATCAGAAATGATTTACGTTGCTAATCAAAACATCTCTGATATGAATGAAAGTAAACTAACCAAAGTTTTTCCAACACCAGTTGGATATAAAGAGAATGGTAAGACGCTTAGCCTAAATTCAAATTTAACTATTGGTTACGAAGCTGGTTTTGAAAATGAAGCTAACTTATTAGCACAAGAATTGACCAAATTATTTGGAAAGAAAATTAGTGCAACTAGACTGGGCAAAGTAAAACCTACGATTAGCCTGTTGAAAGATGGTGCTGCTCACGAAGCTTACACGCTAAATGTCAATGAAAAAGAAGTAGTGATTAAAGCGGGCGGTGGTGCAGGCATTTTTTACGGTATCCAATCATTAAAAACTTTGATTGATCCTGCCGCATTCGCTTCTAATAAAAATAAAAGTATTATTTTAACAGGGGTTGATGTCACAGATGCGCCGCGTTTTGGTTACCGTGGTTTTATGCTCGATGTGGCTAGAAATTTCCAGCCTAAAGCACAGATATTGAAATTACTTGATGTATTTGCATTGTATAAAATCAATACTTTACATTTTCACTTAAATGATGATGAAGGTTGGCGTTTAGAAATTACGACTTTACCAGAACTAACCAGTGTAGGTGCTAAACGTGCTCATCTCAACGGCAATGGCAGCACGTTACAACCTGCCTATGGCTCGGGACCATTCATAGACCAATTACCAGGAAGTGGTTTTTACAGCAAGGAAGATTTTAAGGAAATACTACGTTACGCTACAGCCAGGCATATTCGTGTAATCCCCGAAATAGAAACACCAGGACACGCCAGAGCTGCAATTAAAGCGATGGATAAACGTTACCTTACACTTTTGGCAAAAGGCAATAAAGCTGCGGCAGAGCAATATTTGCTTCATCACTTAGAAGATAAATCTGTTTACCGTTCTGTTCAAAAATGGAACGATAATGTAATGGATGTAGCTATGCCGTCGGTTTATAAGTTTTTAGAAACAGTAAGTGATGACATCATCGCCATGTATAAAGAGGCCAATGCCCCTTTAGAAACGATCCATTTCGGCGGCGACGAAGTGCCTAAAGGCGTTTGGGAACAATCACCTGCGTTTGCAAATCTAAAACAGACTGATAGCAAGATTAAAACCACTACAGATCTTTGGGATTACTACTTCGGTAAAGTAAGTGCTATGTTAAAAAACAAAGGTCTTTACCTATCTGGATGGGAAGAAGTTGGTTTAAAGAAAGCGGTAGAAAATGGCAAAGCTAAATGGTTGGTGAACGATAAATTTAGCAACCAAAATGTACACGTTAATGTGTGGAACAACCTATTAGGAAACGAAGATTTAGCCTATCGGCTGGCAAATGGAAATTACAAAGTGATCATCTCTTTTGTAAGCACTTTCTATTTCGATATGGCTTATTTCAAGAAATTTGAAGAGCTTGGGTTCTATTGGGGCGGTTTTACAGAGTTAGACAAACCATTCAGCTTTATCCCATACAACTACCTTAAAAATCAGCAGAAGAATTATCTAGGCAGACAGTTGAGTGAGCAAGTACTGAAAGAAGCACAGAAACTGACGGAAACTGGAAAAAACAATATTGTTGGTCTACAAGGTCAATTGTGGTCGGAGACAATTAAAAATAAAGACCATTTGGAATATCTGTTGTTGCCTAGATTGTTAGCTTTAGCAGAGCGAGCTTGGTCTCCAAGTCCAGATTGGGCAGAAGAAGGCGACGAAACTAAAGTTAAACAACTGTACGTAAATTCGCTTTCAAACTTCTATAACCTATTAGGCAAAAGAGAACTGAAAAGATTAAATCATTATGCTGGTGGGTTTAATTACCGTATACCTACGCCAGGTTTAAAAGTAGAGAATGGTAAAGTGGTAGCCAATGTGCAATTGCCGGGCTTCACCATTAGATATACTACAGATGGATCTATACCGACCTTAAAAAGCCCAGTTTATACGCAGCCAGTAAGCTTAAATGACCAACTTGTTTTTAGAACTTTTGACCATAAAGGTAATGCTAGCAGTTCTTCAAAAATCAACAAATAGATAAACATGGAGCAGCAAAAAGCAGTACAGGTAAGTAGTTTATCAAAAAGAGATAGCATCGTTTCTATTTCCATTATCGGGGTCTTGTTCTTCATCTTCGGTTTTGTGACTTGGATCAATGCCATCTTAATCCCATTCTTCAAAATTGCTTGCGAGCTTAACCACTTCGAGTCATACTTGGTAGCCTTCGCCTTTTACATTGCTTATTTGGTGATGTCTCTTCCGGCGGGTTATCTACTTAAAAAAGTAGGTTTCAAAAAAGGAATGATGATTGGTTTTTGGATCATGTGTATTGGTGCATTGCTTTTTGTACCCGCTGGATTGACAAGAACTTACGGGATTTTTCTAACGGGATTATTTACCTTGGGTATCGGATTGGCAATCTTGCAGACTGCTGCAAATCCCTACATCACCATTTTAGGGGCAAAAGAAAGAGCTGCGCAACGTTTTAGCGTAATGGGCATCTGCAATAAGATGGCCGGTATTCTGGCACCGCTGCTCTTCTCCGCTGTAGTATTAAAATCAACAGACGGCGCTTTATTTAAGCAGATAGAATTGATGCAGGGGCTTGAGAAAGCTGCGGCATTAGATCAACTGATCCAGCGTGTGGTAATGCCTTATGCTGTAGTTGCAGTTCTGCTACTAATTCTAGGCTTTTTTGTAAGATATTCACCACTGCCGGAAATAGATACAGAAAGCGAAACTGATGAAGTTTCCCATGCAAACGCAGGTAAAAACAGCATTCTAGATTTTCCACACCTGGTTCTGGGTGCTATTGCTATTTTCTTTCATGTGGGTTCGCAGGTAATCGCTGTAGACAGTATTGTAAATTACGCTACTCACCACGGAATGGATTTCATGGAGGCTAAGACCTTTCCATCCTATACCTTAACCGCAACTATCGTTGGTTATCTGTTAGGAATTACCTTTATCCCGAAACTGATCTCTCAAAAAACAGCCTTGAAATTGTGCACGCTTTTAGGCTTACTGTTAAGCTGCTGTATCCTTTTATGCTCAGGTAGGATTTCATTACTTGGTCACCAGACTGATATTTCTGTATGGTTTATCGTATTGCTTGGCTTTGCGAATTCGATGATCTGGGCCGGAGTATGGCCTTTGGCTTTAGATAATCTCGGTCGGTTTATCAAAACTGGCGCATCCCTACTAATTATGGGACTTTGTGGTAATGCGATTATGCCTTTGTTTTACGGCTATTGGGCCGATAGCCATAGTCTAAGGGAAGCTTATTGGGTATTAATTCCTTGCTACGTCTACCTCATTTTTTACGCTTTCCACGGTCACACTTTAAAAAGCTGGACTACCAAAAAATAACCTCTTATGACCGATTATACTAAAATATACAATGCCAATATCATCACGCCATCTGGGTTTTTAAAAGAGGGCACACTGATCATTGCTGATGGAAAAATTGCTGAGATAAGCACTGGAAATATCAGTATAGAAAATGCAAATGAAATAGATGCCGGCGGGAAATATGTTTCTCCAGGTTTTATTGATATGCATGTCCACGGTGGTGGTGGCCATGATTTCATGGACAATACCTTGGAAGCTTTTCTTGGCATTGCAAAAACCCACGCTAAATATGGTACTACAGCTTTAATGCCGACTACGTTAAGCTGCGAGAAGGAAGACCTGCTGACCACTTTGAAAATGTATGAGCAAGCTGATGCGATCAACAAAGAAGGTGCAGATTTTGTAGGTATCCATATCGAAGGGCCTTATTTTGCCATGTCGCAGAAAGGTGCGCAAGATCCAAGATATATCCGCAATCCAAATCCTGAGGAATACGAAGAAATACTAGCTGCCTCTAAGCATGTCAAAAGATGGAGCGCTGCACCGGAACTACCAGGAACAATCGAATTTGGTCGCTTTTTGCAGAAGAACAATGTTTTGGCAGCCATTGCCCATACCGATGCCATTTATGATGAGGTGATTAAGGCTTACGAAGTAGGTTTTACGCATGCCACACACTTTTACTCGTGTATGTCGGGCGTTTCTCGGCGAAATGCTTACCGTTATGCTGGAGTAATTGAAAGTGCATACTTGATAGACGATATGACGGTAGAAATTATAGTAGATGGTGTGCATCTACCAGCTCCGTTGCTTAAACTCGTCTACAAGATAAAAGGCACAGAGAACACGGCCCTAATTACGGATGCCATGAGAGGTGCGGGCATGCCCGCAGGAATGAGTGTACTGGGGAGTTTGAAGGATGGCTTGGATGTAATTATCGAAGATGGTGTAGCCAAACTGCCAGACCGTAGTGCTTTTGCCGGCAGCGTTGCTACTACAGATCGGCTGGTGAGAAATATGATAACATTGGCAGAAGTACCATTACTAGAAGTGATAAAAATGGCCAGTGCAACTCCCGCTAAAATCTTGAATATTCAGGATAGTAAAGGAGAGTTGGTCAAAGGCAAAGATGCGGATATCGTGATCTTTGACGAAGAGATAAATATAGACACTACCATTGTACAAGGAAATGTAGTGTATAGTAAGCAGAAGATAGAAATTTAAGAGAGAGCCCCAAGACGCGGAGGATACCAAGTGAAAGCAATTATTGAACTTTTGCTGTGATAATGAAACTTTGTGCCTTTGTGGTTAATGATGACAAGTGTGAGAAGATTAGAAATACCTTTTTTAGCAACTGATGATGTGCGAGAGATCGACAAGCTTAACCACTTAATGGATGGGTTACGAGCTGCGAATATTGACTGTAACCCTTGGCCGGCTTATCAAGCTGATGCCGAAGCTAAATTTTTAATGGCACATAATCGAGAAGCCATTTTATTAAAGTATGTGATAACTGAAAAGTATTTGATTGCCAACGAAGTAACGAACGGAAATATTCATAATGATAGTTGTGTTGAACTGTTTATTGCTTTCGATGATGAAGGATATTACAACCTAGAATTTAACTGTTTGGGCTTCACCAAAATTGGCTATGGCGACGATAGAAATGATAGAAAGTTATTGCCGATAGATGTAATTAAACAATTGAGTTTTTCTTCTAAAATCAATGCAAATAGCATCATCAACAGTAACGGAGGCTTTGATTGGGAGATAATGTTGGTCATACCTCGATCAATCTTTATTGAACATGAGATCACCTCATTCCACAACTTAAAAGCCAAAGGCAATTTTTACAAATGCGGTGATGGTTTGCCACAACCACATTTTCTTACCTGGAGTATGATTGAAGCTGAGCAGCCAGATTTTCACAGAAAAGAATTCTTCGGAGAATTGGCATTTGGTTAACCTGAGATTTTTAAAATGCCACCATCAATCTTAATACACAAAAAATGACAATGAACATAGCTACTAAACTCGATGTAAGGATTTACGAAACGAGACAGGAAATGGGAAGAGCAGCTTCCGAAAAATTTGTTAAAGAGGCAACCGAGCTTTTGAAAACAAAGGAAGAAATTAATGTTGTTTTTGCTGCGGCACCATCGCAAAATGAGTTTTTAAACGGATTACAGGAAGAAAGTCTGGATTGGAATAAAATCAATGCTTTTCATATGGACGAGTACATTGCTTTAGCTCCAGATGCACCGCAAGGTTTCGGTAATTTTTTAAAGCGTGGGCTTTTTGATCGATTCAAATTTAAATCGGTAAATTATCTAAATGGCAATGCCGATAACATTACTAAAGAATGTGCTCGTTACACTGCGTTATTGCAGCAGCATCCTGTAGATATTGTTTGCATGGGCATAGGAGAGAATGGCCATTTAGCTTTTAACGATCCGCCAGTAGCCGATTTCGAAGATGAGCATACGGTTAAGGTGGTAGCATTGGATGAGGTTTGTAGACAGCAACAAGTAAATGACGGATGTTTCGCAACGCTAGATGAAGTGCCAACAGCAGCATTAACATTGACAATTCCTGCCTTATTGCGTGCTAAATACATCAACTGTGTTGTACCTGGGCCAACCAAAGCTGAAGCCGTAAAACATACATTAAATAGCGAAATTAACACTGAAAATCCGGCGACAATTTTGAGAAAACATCCTAATGCAGTACTTTATCTAGATAAAGATAGTAGTAAGTTAATCAGTTAGATACTCAATATCTGTTTTGAGCTTTCAAAGAGCAATACCCCAGCATCCGCTGGGGCTATTGCTGCTAACCTAAACAAACTATTATTTTTAATGACGATGTTTTTCGTCAGCTTTTTCATCTGTCTTGTGAGAATGATTTGATTTCTCAGTTTTGGACGAATTTCCCTCATGACCATGATGTTCATACCTACATCCAGTACTCATCAAAGAAAAACTGATGAGTGCAATCAATAATTTAACTGTTCTCATACTATTGAATTTTAATGCTCAAACCTTTAATGGTTTGCCATCCTTCTTTATCCGTTAAACGAATCATAAAATGATAATCTCCTGGATCAATGTCCGCAGGAACCGAAATTTGTGCCGTTGCTTCGTAACGTTTCGAACCAGCTGGAATGTTGTAATCTTGAATGAATAGAAAAGGTTTAATAGGTGCTTTCTTGGCATCGAAAGTACAACTACTAATTTCGGTACTATGATTATGTTGGTCAAAGTTATTATGGATGTCTACACTGTATGCTCCAAGTTCTTTGTTGTCACTAAAAGTTGCTCTAATGGTAGCAGTTTGCCCGCGGGTAAGCACACCGCATTGTTGTGGGAACGAACTTGATGTGGTTACAATTTCAGGATATGCGGTGTCTATCTCTTCGTTTTTTTCTTTTTTACAACCAGTGAAAATAAACACTGCGAGCGCAAATAGGGCCGTAATTTTTTTCATCATTTAATATTATTATGTTATGTCGGGTCAAAAGGAGATGGTATGGCTTACAACCTCCTTTGATATTTTTAATGTTAATGAGCGTGTCCTTCTTCAGCGTGAATTTCAAGGTTTAACTTCAATACATCTTGACCGCCAAAAGCAGTAGCATAATCATTGCGGTTCCAGTCATTTCTAGTGATGTTCGCTTTAACGCCAGCGTTTACTTTTCTAAGGATAAAGCTTACTTCTTTAGTAGCACCTTCATTGCTATGCCCTACAGTGAAGTAGCTTAACACACCCGTGGTACCTATGCCACCAGTTCCTGATACCGCTGTTCCGTCGCCATAAGTAGTTTCTCTCGGTTGAAAAATAGCACCACTTTCATCTGTAGTCTTTGCATTTAGGATGAAGTTACCTCCAACAAAAAAAGCCTTGTAATTATCAGCAGCAGTTTTGTTAGCAATGAAATCATTTTGTACTTCCTTACCTGTGTAGTCCCAAGCTTTCAATTGAATTTTGTAGATAGCATCAGCTTCGATGTGCATATGGCCACCAGAAGTAGCTGCACCTTTGTTGTTAAACTTCACTACAATTGGTGTAACTCCAGTTTTATCGGCAAGATCATGGAAGTGATCTCCATGCGCATGACCATCTACCTCTGTAAAAGTAAGCTCGGCTCTTTCAATACCTTCTTGTATTAACTCTTCGTTGTCTTTTTTACAAGCAGTTAATACCGATACGAAAAGGATTGCAGCTAAAAGAATTTTCTTTGTTTTCATTTTCTTAATTTGATTATTGATTATTGATTATTGATTATTGATTATTGATTATTGATTTTGCCCTTAGTAGCTTATGGTGACTGGAATTGATTTGTGAGTGCTGACGTTGTAAGTAGTATTATGATAAAGGATCACTAGATTGTACTGTCCCGTTTCCCAAGCCTTAGCACCAGAAATAGCATTGCCAACTCCGTCTTTCTCTGCGCCTATAGTTATCGTATTGCCTCCCCAAATGCCATTAATTTTTTTTAATGTAGATATGCTTGAGGCTGGTCCCAAGCCTTGATGTTCAACCTTTGAAATAATGATACACTTGGTCAAATCTAACTGACTCACCGTTTCTGGAAAATAGTTCGCTTTGTTATTAATTAAAGCCGTATAAAGCACACCATCTCCTTGGATTTGTTTGATCTGTGCGCCTGCAGTAAATACATCATCTTTTTTGAATAGAAGTGGATTTTCTAAATAAGTATTCATGTAATAGATCATGGTTTCGTTTCGAGAGAAAATGTCTCTGTCTACAATCGGATCTACGGGCATATTGGCTGCGTCTATCATCACGAAATCTTCTTTGAGCTCCAGCTTACTACCATTTTCGTCGTTCACTATGAACAAGAAATCGTAAAGTCCTTCTGGTGCCTCTTTGGGGATCGTGAAGTGTTTGTGCACATTGGTGTTTTTCACTCCGTTGAACTCGTTCCAAGTCAATTCAAATGTCCAATTAGCCGCATACGTCTGACCCACCTTCTGTAAGATCATCACTTTTACTGAGGTTATTTTCGAGCCAGCAATTAGGTCTGCATTTAAGTGAAAATCTCGACCTCTAATCGCACGTTTATTGTTTGCGTATCCAATTTCAACATTGCTGGCTGTAGGCTTGGTCAATTCAGGCTCTAGTTCATTTTTTTTACAAGCGTAAAAAATGCTTGTGATAAGTAAAAAGGAGATAAATATTTTAATGGTTTTCATTTTATGGATGGTTAGTGTTTATTTAATTTTAAAGGGCATTTTTAGTGACAATACGATGTTTCTACCCGCTTCGGGCAGCGATATCAATCTGTAGAAACTGGTATGATTTAGATATTTGGTGTCCAAAAGATTTTGTACTTGTATACTAACATCAATGCTTTGCTTGTCGAGTTTAAAGCTGCCACCCATTTGTAAATTGATAATTTGATAACCTGATGTTTCCTTCTCTGGTGGCACAATATTGTTTTGTGCAGCTGTTAATCGATAGTCTACAGAGAAATAAGTATTACTGGCATTTCTCAAGACTTTTGGCGACCAAGTCAAATTGATCAATCCAGATGGTGCAGGCGAAAATGGCAGTGTAAAACCCTTTTTTGTACCAGAAAGCTGCTCACTATACACATACTCGCCTAAGAACTCTGAACTCAAACTAGGTAGCCATTGGTAAGTTGCTTTCAACTCCGCTCCGTAGCGCATTACACTACTTTGTTCGTACTCAAAAATTTGGTTTCCAGCGCCGTATGACCGATCGTGGTAAGGAGTAGGGTTTAAGTAAATGTAATTCGGGAAATAATTATAGAACGGATTAAGCGCTATAGACCATTTCTTTTCTGTCCAAATCATACCCAAATCCAATTGGTAAGCAACCTCTGGATCAAGATTTTCGTTACCTCTCTCGTAGCTGAAATAGTGATAATTGACACCATTAGCAGCTAATTCCTTGGCAATTGGCATCCTAAAGCTTTTGCCAACATTGGCCTTGATATTTAACTTTCCAGGATTATAATTGGCACCGAGCGACCAAACAAAGCTGTTGAAGTTCTTTGAGAAATCTTTAGCTCTAGTTAATATTTCATCTATTTTAACACCATTTACTTCACGTGTTGATGGAAACCAATCGTCATATCTTTCAAATTGATAGGTGCCATGGTCATAGCGCAATGCGCCATGTAGTATCAAATTATTGTTAATGATATACTTATCATAGGCAAATACACCAACATTGAATTGTTGAAAGGCTGGAATTAGAAAGCTCCATCCGCTAATGTTATTGTTCTGATAATCGCCATTAAATCCAATTTGTAGCTGGTGTCTGTCCAAGCTGAAACTATGTTTTATATTCCCAGAATAGATATACTTGTCGTAAACCCTTTCCAGATTGACAGGGATAGTCATATAGCTTGGATAGGTCGGTGGCATAAAACCGTGTGCAGTGTAACGATTGAACTCTTGTCTATAATTATGCTGAAATCCAACTTCTATTTCTGTTTTACTATTGGAATGGCCAATCTCTGTACGATTGATCAACTTAAAGTGGTTGACGGTCTGATAAGGAAACTGGATATCTCGATCAGAGGCATCATGAAAAGCTTCGTCCACATTTCTTGGTTCTAAACCATGTGCATTCGCGAAAAATCCAGTTTTAGCATAACTGTTACTCGTATAAAATGCTGTTTTAAATGTCTTGCCCGTATAGCCTGTACTAAAATGTAACCCTGTCTCTCTTCCTGCGGTGTTCCTTAACTGATTATTATGCAGATTTACAGTATAGTCGTAAACATAAACCTTGTCGGTAGGTACCCGATAATCGGCGTAGTTTTGATAAGTAACTCTGCTATCGAAAAACCACTTTTCATTGCTTCCAAAAAGATTAACTGAACCGCCATAATGCTTGTTATTCGTTTTGCCGATTAAGTTTACACTTCCAGCCAAACCTTGGTTTGAAGCGATATTTACTGGCTTAATATTGATGGCGCCGCCAATCGCATCAGAACCATAAACAAAAGAGGAAGGACCCTTAATAATTTCGATCTCTCCAGTAGCAAATTGATCTATTTCTAATCCATGATCTGCTCCCCATTGCTGTCCTTCATGTTTAATACCTTTATCAATTACCACTACCCGGTTAAAGCCTAAACCACGTATAATCGGTTTCGACTGGCCAGAACCTATGCCAATACTGCTGATACCAGGCAACCTATCGAGCGTCTTCATTAGACTTCCATCGAGATTGCGCTGTACAAATTCCTGATCTACAGTTTCAATATTTCTCGCTTCCGTATTTTTTCTGATATTTTGGGCATTACTGCTAATTTCCACAGTCATTAATTCTGTGACTTCCGGCTTCATCTTTACGTGGATATGATTGTTATTTGCGCTGATCTGTACACGTTTCTCATAATTTGCAAAACCTTTCGCTTGCACATAAAGCACATAACTACCCGAAGCGATATCTTTTAATATTGCTGTTCCAGAAGCAGCGGTAACTGCAGTTGATGTAGTTAAAGTCACTTTAGCAGCGCCAATTGCTGATTGCTGGTTGGTAGTTACGTAAACCGAAACTTCAGTGTTTTGCGCTAAAACATAACTTGCCAAAAAGAAGCTAAAAAATAATGCGTACCATTTCTTCATTGAGAAACCTTGGATTTTGCATTTGGTGTTAAACTTCAGCTTTCTAAAACCTGAGTGGATGATATCCATTTAAACTAACCCCGATTTATATTAGGGGATGGACAGTCGAATTTACCTCACCTAGACCGCGAAGTAGCTGGGGAGCAAATTCATTCCAGTATCAGCGAGATAGGGAATTTTAGAATTATGTATTGAATAAAGCCATTATTCCATACAGATAAATCACCAAATACGATAAATAAAATTGAAGACCTAATGCGGCTTTCGGATTAAAAAATAACTGGATTTACGGCTATACGATGCGAATACATCGGTAACCGTTAGCGAGAAATTAGCTTAAAAGACTAGGAGGACCCTTGTTGCTGAAATTTTGGAGTGTGAACTTGTAAATCCTCGTATAAACAAAGTTGTTTAATGTCGCGCAGATGCGAGTAGGGATGCTGATCACTGGTGGATGCGCCATCAAGATCTGCTTGCCTTTAATTTCGGCGGTATAATCACAGATCAAACATTTTTCAGCGGTGCTAGAAATAGATTTTTCTGTAGTAGTACTTAGTAAATCTCTGCAATCGTGATGTGAGTGAAGCGTTTGGATTAGAGGAATAGCCAAAAACAAAATTGCCAGCAAAGCACAGGCAAAAACTTTTGCTTTCTTATTTTGATATATTATTCCTTTTTTCATTAACGACACAAAGTTGCAATTATTTATTCTTTAAATGAAAAATAATTTACATTTTAGGTTTATAGCGATCAAAAAAAAATAGCTGTAGCTGTATAAAATACATAACTACAGCTATTTATATAGAAATAAATTTCTGCAACTATTTTGTTGCTTCTTGATCTGTTTTCTTTACAATACGTGATTTATTAACTTTTTTCTCTGCTTCAACTGTCGTAGTTACTTGCGCTTTAGCCTCTGGAGCTTCTATAACTGGTTTTGCAGTTTTATCAATCTCTTTAGAAAATGCGGTGGCAGCTTTTTCAACTAACTTTTTAAGCTTTTTATTCGGTTCTGCAAATGTGCTGATTAAGGTGGTCAGATCAGCTACTAATGCGGCTTTCACTGCCTTTTGGGCTTGTTTACGATTGGCTTTCAATTGTGCTTTTTGTTGCGATCTCTGCTTGTTTTTTTTCATGGACTTAGCTTTTTTGCAAAACTAGGCCATTGCTTCATTAAGTGTATATTATCATTTTGTTAATGTTAAGTACGCTTGTTAACATAGAATTGATTTGAAGATAGGAGTTAGATATCAGGTATCAGTGTGATATTCAATAAAAACCTTTCAGACTTTCCAGCTTTTCTGTTTAGCCTACGGTTTAACCAAATAATCTAGTAAATATCTGGTCTAATGAACCAATGAGCTAATGAACTATTGTTACCAATCCCTGACCACTTAAAAATGATTTGAATCATTTTTAAAAGTGACCTTTGACCTCGTAAAAAGTGAGTCTTCTCAATAATTTTGAAAAAACAATTTCATTTTTTAAAAACAAATATGCTTCATCAATTTCATATTCCAGTCCTAGGTTTAGGCTTTTCTATAGATACTCCGTTAAAAGTAGCACGTTATGGTATATCTTCAGTGGTTTCCATTGTAGATGATGAGTTGACTGAAAGGATGAGGAAATACCATTCCCAATTAAATCGGTTAGCATATCATCCAATTGATAAAAAAGAAGAAGATTATAGAACGAAGCGGATCGCCGCATACTTGAACTTATTACAAGATATCGTCGATACTCAGTTTGAAGAAATGCAGAAGCAGGATTTCGTTCCTGGAAGTGATCTATGTCGTTATTTTGAATTACTTCCCGAAGGTTCGGTGGTTAAGCATGGCTATGAACTGATGATGGAATATCCTGAAGGGATTAGAAAAAAAATCTTTCAAGACCGTTTACGTCAAAAAATGAAAAAGGGCAGCATCGATGTGAATATTATGGCAAAAGTAGATAAAATGAATTTTGCTAAAGATGGCGAGTATTTAGGTGATGAAAACACAGACGCTTTAGCTGCTTTAAGAGGCTTTGTCCAAAGTAAGCTAAATGCATCAGTTGTGCTTTCTGCAGGGATGAACCCAAGACTCTATAGTTATATCGAAAAATTTCAGGGCTTTTATCCTAATCAAGAAGGTGAGTTCGAAAAACGCATCATATTAAAAGTGAGCGATTTTAGATCAGCTTTGATACAGGCAAAATTTTTGGCGAAGAAAGGGCTTTGGGTATCCGAATTCAGAATAGAATCTGGCTTGAATTGTGGAGGTCATGCTTTTGCAACAGATGGGTTCTTGTTGGGCCCGATCTTAGAAGATTTTAAACAAAATCGACTTTCAATGCGTAAAGAATTAGAAGATCTATATTGTAAAAATTTAGCACAAAAAGAAGTTAACGTAGGTAACTTGCCACAACAAAAAATAACGGTTCAAGGTGGAATTGGTACCGCACAAGAAAACGAATTTCTGTTGAAATACTATAATCTAGACGCGACAGGCTGGGGAAGTCCATTTTTACTAGTACCAGAAGTAACCAATGTTGACGAGCACACCCTACAACAGTTAGCGGTTGCAAATCAGGAAGATTATTACCTAAGCAATTCGTCACCATTGGGCGTATTGTTCAATAATTTTAAATATAGCAGCGCAGAACAACAGCGTTTAGATCGTATTGCTGCTGGTAAACCAGGAAGTCCATGCACTAAGAAATATTTATGCACTAATACCGAATTTACAAAAGAGCCCATATGCACTGCTTCTAGCAAATATCAGAAACTGAAAATTAAGCAACTAGATAGTTTAGAGCTAACTAATGAGGCTTATCAAGATGAATTTGAACGTATTACCGAGAAAGTATGTTTATGCGAAGGGTTATGTACTTCAACCTATATCAAGACCAACATGCTAAAACCAAAGGAAAGTAAAGCCGTAGCCATTTGCCCAGGACCTAACTTGGCGTTCTTTAACAAAGTGTATTCTTTGGATGAAATGGTAAAGCACATCTACGGAAGTATTAATTTATTGGATAAGGTTCAACGTCCGCATGTCTTTGTTAACGAATTGAATTTGTATATCGATTATTTACAAACTGAAGTTCAGCTTTACTTTAAAAATATTAACGATAAGAAAAAGAAACATTTGTCTGGATTTAAAAGTCAATTAGAAAAGGGAATTTCTTACTATAAGGAACTATTCAATGAGCTGTCACATCCAAATATTGTGAGCGAATTATTGGTGTCTGAAAATAGACTTTTGAATACTGATATTTAGGAATGCATGCTAGTAGGCTCGCTTAAAAATGCCTATCTTGGCAGCTACACAGCCGATACTAAAAATGGAAAGAGCGAAATTGTTAAACGCAATTATAGAAAATGCAATTGATGGAATTATTACCATCGACGAATTTGGGGTTATTGAACATATCAACCCTTCAGCGCTAATGCTTTTTGGCTTTGAACGTAAGGAGCTTATAGGTAAAAACGTATCGGTTTTAATGCCACAGCCAGATAAAGCAAGACACGATCAATATATTGCTAATTATCGGCAGAGTGGGCATGCACACATTATCGGCATTGGCAGAGAGGTAGTTGGGCAACGTAAAGATGGTTCGCAATTTCCATTTAGATTAGGTGTAAGTGAGGTGAAATTTTCAGATAGAAGAATTTTTACCGGCTTTATCCATGATTTAAGTAGGCAGAAGGAGGATGAGCTGAAGATTAAAAGTTATACCGAAGAGCTGGAGCTTAAAATTAAAGAGCGTACACAAGATTTGATCAAATCGATTAATGAACTTGAAACAGCGAAGGAACATGTAAGTGCATTATTTGAAAAGGAAAAAGAGCTTAATCAATTGAAGACTAGATTTGTATCTATGGCGTCTCATGAATTTAGAACCCCGCTAAGCTCTATTCAATTATCCGCATCATTAATAGATAAATACAGTACAAAAAGTGATGTAGCGAATGTAGAAAAGCATACGATGAAAATCAAAAATGCGATTAATAATTTGACTACCATCCTGAATGACTTCCTTTCATTAGAAAAATTGGAAGCTGGAAAAGTAGAGCCAAACGCCAATTCTTTTAACATCATTGCCTTTGCAGAAGAAATTGCAGAAGAAATGCAACTGATTAGCAAACAAAACCAATTGATTGTCTATGAACATACAGGAACTAGTGCACAGGTATTTTTAGATCATAACTTGTTGAAGAATTGCATCATCAATTTGATTTCTAATGCCATCAAATATTCTGGAGAAAACACCATGATACAATTTAATACCAAACTTAAGGAGAATGAGCTAATTGTAGAAGTTAAAGATAATGGAATCGGTATACCAGAATTAGATAAAGTAAACCTGTTCGAACCATTTTTCAGAGCACATAATACTGGAGATATTCCTGGAACAGGTTTAGGATTAAACATTGTAAAACGATATGTTGGTTTGATGAATGGTACTGTGACCTGTCAAACCGAACAAAATAAAGGCACCACATTTACCTTAAATTTTAATTTTAACCAACAGTAATTTGCAAGCACATGAAGAAAGTTTTAGTAATTGAAGATAACGATGATATTAGAGAAGGTACAGTTGAAGTATTAGAATTGGCAGGTTATGAAGCTGTTTCGGCAAAAAATGGTAAGTTGGGAGTGGAAATGGCATTGGGTTCTTCGCCTGATATTATCTTGTGTGACATCATGATGCCTGAGCTAGATGGTTATGGTGTACTTTACTTATTAAGTAAGAACCCTAAATTAGCTAATATCCCATTCATCTTTATGACAGCAAAAGCAGAAAGAGCTGACATGCGCAAAGGGATGGAAATGGGCGCAGATGATTATTTGACGAAGCCGTTTGACGATCTGGAACTTTTTAATGCTATAGAAAGTAGGCTAAAAAAGAAGAACCAAACCATAGGTTTTAAAGCTGCACCTAAAGACTTGCAAACCATTTTTGCCGAGTTGAAGCAAAAAGGAAAGGGTAGAAGTTATGCTAGTAAACAGGTGATTTACGTAGAAAATGATGAACCTAATTATCTCTACTACATTAAGAGTGGTCAGGTTAAAACATATAAACGCTTTAGAGATGGTAGAGAGCTTTCGTCTAATATTTATAAGGATGGTGAATTTTTTGGGTATGAAAGTTTATGTTGCGGTGTAGCCTACGCAGATAATGCGGCTACTTTAACAGATACTGAATTGATACTTGTGCCTAAACCTGATTTTATGGATGCTTTGTTTAACCATCAGGAGATGGCTACAGCTTTTATAGAGTTATTGTCTGGAAATATTCGATTCAAAGAAGATCAGATGTTAAAGCTAGCTTATTTTTCAGTTCGTAAACGAGTAGCTGAAGCTTTAGTGCAGTTAGCTAGAAAATTTGCTAAAGCTAACGAAGATACCTGCACTTTAAAGATTTCTAGAGACGATTTGGCAGCTTTTGTAGGTACTGCAAGCGAAACGGTGAGTCGTATGTTGGCGGATTTTAAGGAAGAGAAATTAATAGAAAAACATGGTAACGCCATCTATATCGTTTCTATTGATAAGCTAAGTCAAGTTAAACAATAATTACTGTTCTTGATATTGGTCCCTTAAATCTGTATTTGATTTATTTATACCACTATTATAACTCTTACTAAAAGTATGTGATATGCCTTTGTTCTAAATTATTAAATATTTATTCATTTTTTCGTAAACAATAAGTATCTATATTTGTTCATTTACATATTGAATACTAATACCGAATGAAAAAGAAAGTGTGGATTGTCGAAGATGATCCAGATATAGGAGAAGTTATTTCACTGTTACTAACTGATGAGGGTTATGATGTGTCGCTTTTCCCCAATGCTACGAAGTTTAAAGAATCTCTACCCAACGCCGATGCTGATGTGATGGTCATGGATGTTATGCTGCCAGACGGTAACGGCATCGAGCTTTGCCACGGTGTTAAAACAAACGAAAGCTTAAGTCATGTGCCAGTTTTAATGATGTCCGCCAATAAAGGATTGGCTGATTTAAACGGTTACTACCGCGCGGATGATTTTATTGCCAAACCTTTTGATATAGACGAGATGGTTAGAAAAGTGAAGCGTTTAATTAACTAGATCGATCTTTTTCTCGTACCTCATCTGACAATTTTCCATCTAACATAATTGGCATTATTGAACTCAATTTGTCAACTTAAGATTTTTTTAAACATTGATTTATAGGCTGTAACGTTAATCTATTTGGTTAACATCTATATTCTATTTAACTTGACATGACTAGTATGTGTCCATTATTAAAATACTAGTATGTTGTTAGATGAGTAATTCAATTTTAGACACCTGCGATACTGAACCTATTCATATTCCAGGCGGTATCCAAAGTCATGGTTTTTTGATCGCTCTTGACGAATATTTCGTAGTTAGGTATGTTAGTGAAAATATTTCTTCGTTTGTAAATACTACGGCACAAAAAATCTTAGGCATCGCTTTAACTGAGATTGAAGTTTTCAAAAATGACAATGGCCAGACACTGGAGAGTTTGGTGCGATTTGCGACTCAAAACGACTCATTATTAGCTCAAAATGGATTTTCTTATCAATTAAATAATAAAGCTTTTAATGTAATTATTCACGCTCATAATGGCTTTATTATTATTGATTTTGAACCGGCTGTCTCAAATCTAACTAATGATTTACAGTCATTGGTAGGTCGTTCTCTATCCGAAATCCTATCCGATAAAAAAATCGACAATTTGTTGAATAATGTAGCGCAGCAAATTAAAAAAATAATTGGTTACGATAGGGTAATGGTCTATAAATTTCATCAAGATGGGCATGGTGAAGTAGTTGCAGAGGCCAAGGCTGATGATTTCGAATCTTGGTTGGGATTACATTATCCAGCTTCTGATATACCAAAACAGGCTAGAGAACTTTATAAAATAAACTTGGTTAGATTAATTGCTGACGTGCATACTACACCTTCCGCATTATTAACGCAAGCCGTTGATGGCAAAGCTATACCTTTAGATCTTACGCATAGTACCATAAGAGCAGTATCGCCACTTCATATCCAATATCTGAAGAACATGGGCGTAGCCTCAAGCTTTAGCGTTTCAATTTTAGATGGCACAAATTTGTGGGGCTTAATCGCCTGCCACAGTTACACACCTAGGTTTATCAATTATAGAGAAAGAGAAAGTGCGAAATTGGTTGGTCAAGTTTTATCTTCTGCAATTAGTTTTAGAGAGCAGGAGGAAGATCAGCAGCATGCGGCAGAACACAGGCAATCTGTAGATACAATTACGAGATATTTATTAAGAAATATTCCAATTCAAGATGCGTTAATTAATCAGGAATGCAATTTGCAAAATGTATTAGATTGTGGCGGTGCGGCATTATACTTTGAAAACAAGCTTCATGTCACTGGCAACGTTCCTGATGATAGCTTTATCAATAAATTAGTAGACTGGCTAGGAGAAAAAACTTATACTGACGGCTTTTATACCACCAATAAATTAGTAGATGATTTTCCTTTAGCTGAAAAGCATAAATTAAGTGCTTGTGGGTTATTGGCCTGTCGACTGAGCAAAGAACTGAAAGAGTACATGTTATGGTTTCGTCCAGAGGTTAAAACGTCAGTAAAATGGGCTGGAAATCCTGAAAAAATTGTTAAAACGAATGAAAATGGAATTGCTCATATTTCTCCTAGAAACTCTTTTTTAGAATGGTCGCAAGAAGTTGAATTAAGTGCTATTTCTTGGGAAAAGCATGAGTTGGATGCTGCAATTTCTTTACGTGACGAAGTAAATTATGCCATCAGCAGAAAGACTAATGAATTACGGATTGTGAATGAAAAGTTAAGAGCAGCTTACGAAGAACTAGATGCTTTTAGTTATACGATTTCTCACGATTTAAAAAATCCTTTAGCTACCATCAAATCTTATTCGCAACTGATCAAGAAAGGCGATAGAAGCATGGATAAAGTGATCATGATGGCTGAAAGAATTGATTTGGGAACACAAAAAATGCAAATGATGATTGATGAGGTGCTGGCTTACTCTAAAGTCGGGCAATCAAAAGTGCAGAAAAGTGAAATTAATATGCGTAAGCTGTTAACAGATTTACGTGAAGACTTGTTAGTTGCTAGTGAGCATCCTACTTTGACGGTAGAGATTGGAGAAACTCCAGCCGTGGTGGGTGACCAGCTGATGGTATTACAAGTTTTTTCAAATGTGGTTGGAAATGCAGTAAAGTATTCCTCAAAAGTTGACCTTCCAAAGGTAACGATTTCAGGGACTAAGAACGATACTGAGGTGGTTTATGCAATTTCAGACAATGGTATTGGTATCCCCAAAGAAGAACATGATCGTATTTTCGATTTGTTTAGTAGGGCAGCGGGAAGCAAAAGCTTTGAAGGTACTGGTGTTGGACTTTCTATTGTTAAGCGTATTTTGCAAAAACACGAAGGTAATATTTGGCTAAGTAGTACAATAGCTGAAGGAACTGTATTTTATGTAAGCTTCCGTAATTACGATTCTTTAGACATTAATGATTAAGCTGCCTTTTTATTGAACGTTTATATAATTAAGTGCTAACTCGGTTACTTATTAATCTGCCTAGAGAATTGGCTAACTATTTCGTTCCATATTTAGCATTTAAGGTCTTAATCGTTTCACTCATTAATTCTTTGAATACTTCAATATTGATATCAGACAATTTTTTGACATATATACAGGCTTTCCCCATTTTAAACTTACCTAAATCGTTAAGTTGTTGTTTTTGTGCTGGTGTGCCCATATACACATATAAGGAAATAGCTGCTTTACGTGGAGAAAATCCAACCATTGGCCAATCTGCTTCTTGTGTGCTTTTTTCTGATTTGTAATGGTAAGAGCCAAAGCCAATAATACTGGAACCCCACATTTTTGGTTCATAACCTGTATGCTCACTCATTATCTTTAACAGATCAAAACTATCTTTTCGTCTTTGTTCTGTTACTACAAAGGAATTGATAAAGTCTTCTACGCTTGCCTCAGTTTGCTTGGTTTTAATGGTCGACATCCCCGCTATTTTTTAGTTACTAATCACCTTTATGGGATTGCTTAAGATTTTATGAATAGGGCATTTGTCGGCGATGATCATTAATCGCTTTCTCTGTTCCTCATCTAAATCACCTTGTAGCTCAATTTTACGTTCTATGGTTGTGCTTTTATCCATTTCATCTTCTGGGCAAATTGTAAGATGGATAGTTAATCCAGTTAATGGAATTTGTTTTCTATCCGCATACATTCTCACTGTAATTGCCGTACAACTACCTAAGCTGGCAAGCAATAACGCGCCGGGCGCCATGCCTTCATTGGTGCCACCCAGTTCTGCTGGTTCATCAGCATAAATAAAATGCCCATCGGCAAATATTTTGGTTTTATATCTCGATTGATCTAATTCGATAACGGCGGTAATCTGTTTCTTGCTCATATTTTTATAAATTTATTAAATTAAGGTAGATAATCAATTTGAATTACATTATCTTTTCAACTATGGAACAAGAAAACAACACCAATGACAGATTAAAAGTTTTTCAGTCCTATATCGGGCAGGAAGTTAGTAATTCACCGTCGAACTATATGAACTGGTTAAAACCCACAGTAATTAATGCAGAAAAAGGAAGCCTGCACTGTAGTTACGTAGTTCGCTTAGAGATGACCAATCCATATGGGATTTTACATGGGGGTATTACTGCTGGAATTATCGACGATTTAATTGGCGCGACGGTTTTTACACTCGGATTGAGTAATGCTTTTACTACTGTAAATAATAATATAGATTATTTTGCTCCAGCTAAGGAAGGAGATGTCATTACAGCAAAAACAAGCATTATTAAACAAGGTAGAATGATTATTAATCTACAATGTGATGTTTTTTTGCCCAAGAAAGACAGGTTAATTGCTAGAGGATATTCTAATATGATAAATATTGGTTAGTTTTTAACATTTTTTAACAAAAAATTAAGGTTCATGAAGTTATTTGCGTAATTGTGCGTATATTCAGTTAACAATCAATTCATAACAAACACAATTCGCAAACTATGAACAGAAAATTTACGCTAACCTTGTTAGGGTTTCTGCTATTGGCTGTTTTTACTTACGCTCAAAGAGCGGTTAAGGGTAAAATAACAGATGCCGCCAATGGACTTGGAATTCCTGGAGTGGGTGTTTCAGTTAAGGGACAAACTGGTAACACTGTAGTAACTAACAACGATGGTGACTTTACCATCAATGTTTCATCAAGCAATTCCGTATTGGTCATTACTTATATCGGATACAGCACTAAAGAAGTAGCAGTAGGTGAACAATCTACCATTAATGTTGCCCTTGCTGCAAGCAATCAAGATTTAGACGAAGTAATTGTAGTAGCCTATGGCACTGCGAAGAAGGGCACCTACACGGGTTCCGCTGCAGTAGTTAATGCAGATAAAATCAAAGAAATGCCAAACACTTCTTTTCAAAATGGTCTTGCCGGCCAAGTTCCAGGTGTGCAGGTAACGGCGTCATCTGGTCAAGCTGGTTCTACACCTAGTATTCGTATCAGAGGTACGGGTTCTATCAACGCTTCTAATGAGCCTTTATATGTCATAGATGGTGTACCCGTAATTTCGGGCGGAGCGGGTCAAATGAGCGACTATACAATGGCTTCAAATAACGTCATGAACACCATTAATCCTGCTGATATTGAAAGTTTAACCATTTTAAAGGATGCAGCGGCAGCTTCTTTATACGGTTCTCGTGCAGCAAATGGAGTGATCTTAATTACTACAAAACGTGGTAAAACAGGTAAGCCAAAAATCGAATTTAGAACCTCATTAGGTTTAACTCCAACTTGGGCAACAGATAATTATGAAGCTGCCAGCCCACAGGAGCAGATCAATATGTTGTACAGCACACTTTACGATTCTCGTATTTCAGCAGGTAGAACACCACAACAAGCTAATGAACAAACATTGATGCGTTTAAACTCTAGAAATTGGTCGCCCGGCACATCTTATGGTACTCCTACGACGTCTTATGGATTTGGAATGCATGGCTATGAATTTTCGACACAAGGAACTGGAATGTATGAAAATGTCACTATTAAGGGCAAGACAGATGGCGTAGAAAATAGAGATGGAAAATTCTATAACTGGGAAGATGCACTATTTAGAACTGCAAAGTTTCAAACTAATGATTTAGCGGTTAGTGGTGGTGATGACAATACCAAATACTATTCTTCTTTCTCTTACACGAGAGATCAAAGTAGGGTGAAAGTAAATGATTTCGATCGTTATTCAGGCCGGATCAATTTAAGTCAAAAAATTGGCAAAATTATAGAGATTGGATCAAATGTAAGTTTTGCTAGATCAGCACAAAGCGGCTATAATGATACAAGAAATACGAGTACGAATAGTTATTTGCAAACCAGAAATTTGTTGTGGTCATTCTATTGGCCTACAGATTATAAAACGGGGCAACCATTCACTTCACGATATGTAAGTTTTGCTCAAAATAACATTTACTATGATAACTTATGGGATAACGAAACCGTGACTAAGAGAATTGTCGCAAACCAATACTTACAAGCTAATGTTTTGCCGGAATTGACATTGAAAACGGTACTTTCTTATGATAATTCTCAAGTTTCAGATCATATCTATTATAATGCTTTACACTACAACGGTCAAGTGAATAACGGTAGTGTAAATGAAATGACTACCAATTACAATAAGCTAGTTTCTTCTACTACAGCAAACTTTACCAAACAGCTAGGAGATCATAGTTTCGCATTGTTAGCTGGTTTCGAAGCTGAGAAAAATGTGACAGATTACCAAAGAGCAACTGGAGTAGATTTAGGTAACAGTGAGCTGCAAAGCGTTTCAACTGCAGGTACCGTTTCCGCTACAGCTTACAACTGGGGCAATGCTATTGTATCCGGACTTTCACGTTTAGAGTATAATTATCAACAGAAATACTTTCTTTCTGGCTCGTACAGGAGAGATGGTTCATCTAAATTAGGCACTGACAATCGCTGGGCTGATTTCTGGTCAGTTTCTGGATCTTGGATTTTAAGTGGAGAAGAGTTTATGAAAAAACTAACCTTTATGGATAATCTTAGAGTTAGAGCTTCGTACGGTACTAATGGTACATTGCCTAATAATAACTTCGAATGGAGAGAATTGACTTCTTATTCAAATAAATATTTAGGTCAACCAGCTGGCCTCTATGCGTCTCTATACAATCCAACACTCACTTGGGAAACCAGCAAGTCAACTAACGTTGCTTTAGAGTTTGGTTTCTTAAAGCGTTTCACTGGTACAGTTGAGTACTTCAATAAAAAAACATCGAGTTTGTTATTAGATGTTCCCATTTCTATGACTACCGGTTTTTCTAGTAATCTGAGAAATATCGGCGAGGTTAACAACAGAGGTTTGGAATTAGAATTAAATGCAAAGATTATTAGTGATGGCGATTTCAAATGGAATGCTGGATTAAATGCTACTTTCATCAAATCAAAAGTTAACAAACTTTACAGGCCTGATGGTGCAGCAATTGGAAATGATATTATTTGGAATGACCCAACTGGCGGCGATGCAAGAGCGCAGTTCATTTATACCGAAGGACAGTCGATGTTGAGCTTTTATGGTTTTGAATGGGCTGGCGTAGATGCTGCAAATGGTAAAAACGTTTGGTATGTGAATGGGGCAACCCCAACCACAGGCGATTTTGTTTACAATGGAAGAGGCGCAACTTACAACTACAACTTAGCCAATCGTAAAATCATTGGCGATGGTACTCCTGATGTGCTCGGAGGATTTAATACAAATTTCGAATACAAAGGCCTATCGCTAGGCTTAATTTTCAACTATAAGATTGGTGGTCAAATTTACGATGGAGCCTATAAAGATGTGGCAGATGATGGGTATTATTGGGAGCGTATCAGATCGAAAAGCTATTATGAGAATATGTGGACACCAACCAACACTTCAGGCACACAACCTAGACTTGATGGCAACGATTTGACAGACGCCATACAATACAGCTCACGTCATTTGCATGATGCATCTTTCTTAAGATTAAAAAATGTATTGTTAGCTTATCGTCTGCCAACTCAATTGGTATCAAAATTAGGGGCTTCAAATGCGAGAGTTTATTTTAATGGTACCAATTTGTTAACATTCGCTAAATACAAGGAAGCAGATCCTGAAGTAGGAAATTACAGCACGAGAGGCTGGGAAACACCTTTTGGCAAGACCTATACTTTTGGCTTAGAGTTTAGTTTTTAATACGTAAGAAATTTAGAAATGAAAAGAAATAATATCATATTATTGGGTTTGCTTGTCCTAACTAGCTTGTCCTCATGTAAAAAGTTCTTAGATGTAACCCCAAGTAATTCAGCCGACGCATCGAAGGCAATACAAACGCCAAGAGATGCTCAAATCCTTATGAATGGTATCATGAACCAAATGACTAGTTCGTCTTATTACGGTCGGAATTTCATCATGTACGGAGAGGCAAAAGGTGGTGATGCCACAATTTACTCTCAAGGTAGAGGCTTGGACGCTTTATACACTTTTAACCATAATCCAAATACAAATAGTTATTCTACGTTTTGGTCCCAGATCTACAATTGTGTGTTGCAGTCAAACTACCTTTTAGAAGAAATAGCAAAAAGAGAAGCTGCTGGCGTTACTGGATTTAATACTGCCAAAGGCCAAGCTTTAACAGCTAGGGCATTAATGTACTTTGATTTAGTTAGACTTTATGGTAAGCCTTATACGCAGGACAAATCTTCTTATGGCGTGCCGCTTATTTTGAACAAATTAATGTTTGATGCTAAGCCACTTAGGAGTTCTGTAGAGCAAGTTTATACACAAATCGTAAAAGATTTGGTAGATGCAGCTCCTTTGCTACCGAAAACCAAGACTAACGGATATATCAATTATTATGCAAATAAGGCAATATTAGCTAGAGTTTATTTAAATATGGATAATAAACCAGACGCACTTTCGGCAGCAGAAGAAGTTATCAATGCTCCATCAATGTACACTTTGTATACTAATGCCAACTGGGTTGATTCTTGGAAAAGCCAGTATGGTAGTGAATCTATATTTGAGCTGAATATTAATGCTTTGGAGAATGACTTAGGAACTTCTTCTTTAGGCGTTTATCAAAGAAATAGAAATGTTGGTACTACTAGCGCCTTAGGTTTCTTTTATGCAAGTACGGATTTCTTAAATAGTTTAAATCAAGGTACTGCAGATGTAAGAAGAGGAATCATGGCTAGAGATGAAAGTTCCGCGACAAGATTAGGTGCGATTTATAAATATTCTGGCGGCCTTCCTAATGGAAACGTAGCTACATCTACAATGCCTGGTGACAAAAGTACGTCAAATAATACTGCGGTTAATATCAAGGTCATCCGTCTTTCGGAGGTTTATTTAATTGCTGCAGAAGCTGCGCTTACCGCTAATCCTGGAAAAGCGGTAGGTTACTTAAATGCCATACGTTCAAGAAACCCGTCTTTGGCACCTTCAACAGTAACAACTATCAGTTTAGACATGATTTTGGAAGAGAAGAGAAAAGAACTATATGGTGAAGGGCATAGGTATTTTGATATGCTGAGAACAAACAAATCAATTATTTATAATGATGAGTTTGGAGGCATAACTGTTCTTCCAACCTTAAGGCCCAAAACAATTGATAGGACGTTTTATAAAACTATCCTTCCAATTCCGCAGGCTGAGATTGATGCAAACCCGCCAATTAAGGCACAGCAAAATCCTAACTACTAATTAGTTTGAGAAGCAAAAAAAGCCGCATCCAATTGATGCGGTTTTTTTTATGCCTTTTACTATCATTTTCTAAATTTGAACCATCTTCTCCAACCTAGTTGCGATGTAGTTTTCCTAAGTTTCAATTATAGTAAGTCCATGGTAAGTCCATAGTAGGTCCATGGTAAATCCATGTATTTGCATTAAAACATGGACTAACTACAGACTTAGCTTTTTACTTAATTGGATATAAACCAAATAGTTACTATATTGTATATTCATTAAAGTAAAAAGCAATGGCAAGATTAAATGGAAAATTCATTAGCGGAGTTGCTGGCCCAGTTATTTTTAAAAAAGTTGGTAATAAGCAGTTTGTAACCGGAAAGTGTAGCAAGCCACAAATAGATATGACTGAAGCGACTTATAACGCCGCTTTCATATTTGGCCGTGCAAGTACCTTAGCAGCGTACATTAGAAATAAAGCTTCTGACATTATCAGGTATTATGATAGCGGAATGATTTCTAAATTGACTGGAGAGTGTAACCGTATTGTCCAGAAAACGGCAGATTCGGCATTTACTTTAAATACAAGCGATCATGATTACTTCGAGAGGCTAAATGGTTTTGAATTTAATATAGAATCGCCAGTAAGATCATACTTATTTGCCCAACCGAAAGTAAGTACTACTGAAGAAAAAGTGGTGATAGATTTTCCGGAAATGGATATTCCAAAAGACTTAGCCTTTGCGCCTAAAGCAAAATGTTGTACAGTAGCTGTTAAAGTTTTACTTTTAGATCTTCATCATGAATTGCTGCTCACTCAAGACATCCAATCATTTGATATTCAGTTAAACGCAAATTCTTATATTTTACCAAAGCAACAATTGACTTTTGAAGGAGCAGCTGGTTCACTTTGCATAGTTTATTTAAGCTTATTTTATACTGAGCGTACATTTGCGGGTAACATTATATTAAACAATCAGCAATTGAGTCCTTGTGCGATATTGAAAGCAACATTTTGTCCCGGAATAGCTGTTGAGCAAGAGGGTTGGAGGAGTATGAACTTTAATGAAAAAAAGAAACGTAAAAACTTGAGAAAGAAAACGTCAACAACGATGACAAAAAAAATAAAGCAATAACTCCGCTTAACCCTAATACTTAAAAATTGCTGTTCCAAGTTGATCTGTAACTCTCGACTCGGAACAGCATATATCATTTGGTTTAAGAGTTTCCGAAGAATAAATACGCTAATCCAATTGCGGTACAAACGCCAGCTAAATCCGCAATTAACATGGTTCCAATTGCATAACGAGTATTTTTAACGGAAATGGAACCAAAGTAAACAGCAATCACATAAAACGTAGTATCTGCAGCACCTTGGAAAACACCCGACAATTTACTTGCGAATGAATCTGGTCCATAGGCAGTCATGGTATCTACCATCATACCTCTTGCGCCACCACCACTTAATGGACGTATGAGCGCAGTAGGTAAGGCCTCAACAAAACGGGTATCGGCACCAAAAAAGGTAAAGAAGTTCTTAATTCCAAGAATAACTACATCGAAAGTTCCGCTGGTGCGTAACATGCTGATCGCCACCAACATCCCCACCAAATAAGGAATGATCTTTACCGCTGTTTCAAAACCGCCCTTAGCACCACCAACAAAGGCATCAAATACATCAATTTTTTTGTAAACGCCACCTAGTAAAATAGCTAATACAATAAAGAGAATAACACCACTACTTAATGTTCCAGAAAAGGAAGCGATATCCTTCGAATTTAAGGTGGTGATATACCAAACTAATAAACCTATTACAGTACTGATGCTTAAGATCCAACCTAAAATTACTGGCTGAAAAATATTGATTTTTTGCTTAAAAGATACAATGATCATCGCTGTCATGGTACCAATAAAGGTTACAATTAAGCAAGGGATGAAAACATCTGTTGGATCTGAAGCATTAGAAGAAGCCCTTAAGGCAATTACACTTACGGGAATTAAACTCAAACCTGCTGCATGTAAACATAGAAACATTATTTGCGAATTACTTGCCGTTTCTTTATTTGGATTAAGCTCTTGCAAACTTTCCATTGCTTTTAAACCGAACGGAGTGGCGGCATTATCCAATCCCAATAAATTCGCTGAAAAGTTCATCACCATGTGGCCAGTTGCGGGATGCCCTTTTGGAACTTCTGGGAATAATTTAGAAAAAAATGGACCTACAATTTTAGATAATAAACGAATACCACCAGCTTTTTCAGCGATGCTCATTAAGCCCATAAAAAATGCTAATATACCGATGAGTTTCAAACACATTTCTACTGCATTCCAACAAGTTTGTATTACGCCATCAACTTTAGTAAGATTGGTTGGATCATCAGCTTTACCAATTACCATCCAGCTAAATATCTCTGTTTGACCAAAAAAGAAGCATTTAATTGAAGCTACTATGATAGCTACGATAATAAATGCGGACCAAATTCTACTTAATGCCATATGTTTAGGTTTGTTTGTGCGTTGAATTTAGTGTTTTTGCAGTATTTTACCATATCTACACTTAGATTTTCTGTTAATTGTTTAAAAAGAAGTTGGTATAAATATTAGGATAAATAGCTATTTGGTTTCAAATACCCATTCTCAAAAGCTAAAATGACTTGCCTCTCCATCAATAATTCAAAATTTGCGGCCTTATTGAATAAGATGTCTCCTTTTAATATACAATCATGGGCTTCATAAACCTGATAAGCATCGCAGAAACTCAAATCGCCAATATCCTCTACAATATAACTTTTAATGGTACCCATTCCATCATAATTTGGGCATTCATCGTAATTGATACCAACACTTACTTTTATGCCGTTTAAAACAAGATTATTAATCATGATGTGAAAAATCTGCTTGTTATTTTGTGGAATAGCAAAATAATTTTCAGTGCTTTGTTGCTCATAGCTCTTACTTGCAATAGCAATCAACCCCGATAGGATGGAAGCAAAATAATACTTTCTGATTTCCTGTTTTTCGGAATCATCTTGATATCCACCAGCTTCAATTAAAATAGTGGATGTTCCTGCCTTTTGAAAATTGTCACCAAATGCTCTAGGTTCATATTCATCATCAAATAATCCAATATGCTGTGGCAATATTTGATCAAGTTGTTTAAACATGTCAGCGATGACCAACATGGCATTTTTACGAACCTCATTTATAGATAAAGCCTGGTCAAAAGCTGGGGCTAGGTAAGAAAGTGTAGCAGGTTTTAAAGTACTGTCTACACTCCACAAAGTAGTTTGGTCATGTAAATTGAATCCGAAATGAGGCGCAAAACCATCCCTTGCTTGTTTTAAAATCTTTCCTTCTGGAGTAAGCGTCTGTAAGAAATCTCTATTGATATCGATTTGTTGTGCATTTCGTCTTGTAAAAATAGCAGCACCATCAGGGTTAACCATTGGGATAATTAGCAGCTCGCAATTTTCATTGATCAGTTTTACCGTTTCATTATCTTGTTGTATGAAATTGAATAAATCAAATAGCGCCATGGTTCCCGTAGCTTCATCGCCATGCATTTGGCTCCATAACATCACCTTAGTTTTGCCATTTCCCCATTTCACAGCATTGATGCTTTTACCATTTACCGATTCTCCTAACTTCTTTATTTCAAAACAAGAAGGTAATTGATTAATTAGTGGAACTATATCTTCGTGTTTAAAGAAGCGGTTGATGAGCGTTTTTTCTTCGAAGGTAGCGTAGTTGCTTAGGGTTGTTGCAATGTTCATTTAAAGTTAAAGTTAAAAGAAAAATCGCCATTGCTAGCTTGAGAAGTAATCTTTCTTACTGATAGATTGCTTCGTGCCTCGCAATGACGACTCGACAATGTGACTGCTAACTGTAAACTGATTAAGGTTTTTCGTCAGTTAATTCAAAGCCCCAAGTTTTTCCTTTTTCGGTTGCAGGCACACCGCCTACCATCCAAACTGGTGCTTTTGCACCTTTTAGATAGTAATCGAAGAATTGTTGCTCACGAATTTGAATATCTTTTCTGTTTTGACGTTGCACCAAGTTGTGTGCTTCGTTATTGTAATTTAACAACCAAACTGGTTTACCTAGACGTTTTAAGCCGGTAAACATCTCAATGCCTTGGTACCAAGGCACCGCTCCATCGGCATCGTTTGCCATTACTACTACTGGAGTTTGCACTTTAGGAAAGTTAAATAAAGGTGAGTTTTGGATATATAACTCTGGTTTTTCCCATAAAGTTGCACCAATTCTACTTTGAGTTTTCTCATATTGGAACTGACGGTTCATACCACTTTCCCAACGGATACCACCATAAGCAGAGGTCATGTTAACCACTGGTGCACCAGCCCATGCTGCAGCATACATATTGGTTACTGTAATTAAATGCGCTACTTGATAACCGCCCCAGCTTTGTCCTTGGATACCGATTTTAGTCCCATCTACCCAAGCGTTTTTCTTCAAATGCTCTACACCAGAATTAATAAATTCTTCAGCAGATTTACCAGGGTAGCCAGTCTCATAACTGATATCTGGCGTGAATACCAAATAACCGTTGCTCACAAAAAATGGAATATTTAAACGTGATGGCGTAGGAGCAGGGGCTTGATAAGTGTATAAACCATCAGAAAGTTTTTCATAGAAATACACAATCATAGGATATTTCTTGTTAGGATCGAAATCTTCTGGCTTGTATAAAATACCTTGAGATTTAAAACCTTTTGGAGTTGTCCAATTTACCAGCTCGGTGGTACCCCAATTGTAATTAGCTTGCTGAGGATTAGTACTGCTCAGTTTTGTAGCTGTTTTGAAATCCTTAGAAATATAAACATCTGGAGATTTGATATAACTCCCTTTGTCGTAGATAAATAATTCTGCATCTTTCGCTTTAACCAAAGAAGAAAACTTTGCTTTCTCCATGATTAACTGCTCTGGCAATTTATTATCATTTATCGCTTTGCGGAAAATGCCGTTTTCTTTGGTGATATTATTCAAAGCATCGAAATATAATACTTCATTCTTTTTGAAGAAACGATCGTCGCTATTGCCACCAGTATTTCTCATACCCAGTCGATCTGAACCCACACTTATACGTTCTACACGAAGCGTGATGTTATTAGAACGACCAAAACCAATAGTTACATTTTTAGGCGCTGTCTTGCCATCTGGAGAAAATGCCCACACATCGTAACGGTCATTAATTAATACTGATTTATCATCCTCAGTCCAACCTGCTATTCCATAACTTCTAGCGTAATCTGGCACATCATTTTCTTCATCAGCAAACTTTACCGACATGCTATTGTTCAATAAAGTAACCTTACCCGTACTTACTTGGTAGGTATACCAATTGCCATTCTCGTTATTAAAATAAAGAACATACTGTCCACCTGGTGATGACGTTGCCTGACCATTTAAGCCTTCAATAATTTTCTTACGACTACCATTCTTAATGTCAACTAAGTAGTAATCTCTTTTGCTTCCACCAGTCCATTGTTGCGCTATACGATTACCAAAATCCGTAGAAGCCAATACATAACCAGCATCCCCTTCATTTACCAAAGCGGCATCAGGTAATTTTACATCTGTTAACGGAATAATTTTCGGATCAGAACTGTAAACATCAATTACACTTAAATAACTTCTTTTAGACTCTCTGTCGGCATTTTTCAATTGCATAGATTGCAAATAATCATCTTTATAGCCCCAAATATCCAGTTTCGCATTTTCGAATTCCACCAATGTTGTATCCTTTGGTTTTTTCTCAGGAGCGATGCCAAAAAATAATTTGCTTCCATCTTTACTAAAATTCAAACGTCCGTCTGCACTGATGACATATTTTGCAGGTAAACCCGGCATTTCGTTATCTACTAACACTTGCGCAGTGTCTAAGGATAGAGAATTATAATAGATGCTATAATCTTTGATTTCTTTCTTTTCAGGATCAGTTTCACCTAAAAAAGCCAAATGCTCGTTTTCTTCATCAAATGTAAAGCCTTTAAAATTGCCTTTTTCTTTAACTAAAGTTTTCAAAGTCCATTTTTCTGTGTTTAACAAGAATACACCGTGTTTCGCAGCGGCGTCTTTTTTAGCACCAGATGCTGTAAAAACCAATTGTTTACCATCTTTACTAAATGCATATTCAGTTACATACTTATAGGTCTTTTCAACTCCAGTAATTAGATTTTTAACAATTAAATCAGTCCCTTCTTTATTAGCGGCTGCGCCGGCAGCAGGTTCATCTGCTAAAAAATCGCCATCTTTCTTTTCTGGCGTTGCAGCAGATGACTTGCTCATTTTTGTCGTATCTAAAGCTTTTTCTAGCGTATAAGCAATGATTGCTGCTCCTTTATCTGGAAATGAGAAAGATTTAACTCTTGGTACCTTAGTAACGTTTAAATTGGTTAAATTAACGATAGCTAAAGTATCCTTTGTTTGTTCGTCTGCTTTCTTCTTTTTGATCTTAGCAAGTCTAACCTCCTTAAATAAAGGTTTGATGGCTAAAGCAGCAAATTTAGAATCATTGCTGAATGATAAATTTGTACCTCGAGCAACTGTTAACTTACGACCGCTTGGAGTAAGTGCCTCCTGAAAATAAAGGTTTCCGTCACCTTCTTGTGGACTTACGATGTAACTTGCCCATAGTCCGTTATTAGTTAGTTGTTTACTACCTACAGATTGCCAACCGTCGTAAACGCTGTGGTCTAAAGGCTTTTTTTGCGCAAATACAGCAGTGCTGATGAACACAAAAAACAAAAAGAGTTTCTTTCGCATGTTTTTTATAAATAACTTTTATTTGTTGGTTAAACTGTTTTAAAAATCGTAATTATAGCGAGTTAAAGCAAATGTTAAGGGAAATATTACAAAGTTTAATTAATAAACTATCACGAGATATGGGAAAGTGATTCCTATAAACGAAAAAAGCACCATTGCTGGTGCTTTCTTAAATGTTGTTTTATTAACGCTATTTTTTCTTTTGGTTGGCTTGTTGTTGTTGCGTACGCATGTACTCTTCTAAACGAGCTTGGAAACCAGTTTTCTTTTTCTCTACCTTAGGCTTAGCCTTGTTATCTTGCAAGATCGCATGAATCTTATCATCATTTACCATCTTTCTAATTAAGAATTGCTGTAAGAACGTAAGCATGTTGGCTAAGAAGTAGTAATAGTTTAATCCTGATGGATAGCTATTCAAAACACCTAAGAAAATGATTGGCATGATATAACCAATGTATTTCATTTGACCGGTTGCACCAGAAATTTGATTATTGAAATAAGTGTAAATTAACGTAGAAATAGTCATCAAAATACACATTAAACTTAAGTGATCACCAATGAAAGGTACATTGAAACCAAAGTTGATGAAATTATCATAAGTTGATAAATCTTTCATCCAAAGGAAACTTTCGCCTCTTAACTCAAATAAGTTAGGGAAGAAAAAGAAGAAGGCCATTACAAATGGTAATTGGAGCAACATCGGTAAACATCCACCAATTGGATTAACGCCGACTTGCTTATATAACTTTAGGTATTCTTGTTGTAATAAGGTTGGGTTATCTTCACCAACTTTAGCTTTAATTTCATCCATTTCTGGTTTTAAAACTCTCATTTTAGCCATCGAAACGTACGACTTGTAGGTTAACGGTGACATTGCCAGTTTCAAAAGAATGGTTAATATCAAAATGATTACACCATAGCCCCAATTGAAACCTTCTAAGAAGTTAAATACTGGTAAAACCACAAAACGGTTGATGTACTTTAATGGCCAGTAACCTAAATCAACTTGTTTTTCAATTTCGTGACCTTGTTCTTTTAACACACTGAACTTATTAGTTCCAAAATAAAATTTGAATCCGTAGTTCTGTGCAGCTAACTGGTTAAATGGCAATTGCATGTTAGCTCCATACCATTTGATTTTACCTGGATCAGTTGATACTTTAACTTCTAAATTTCCTTTCTCAAACGGAGTTGCAGGAATTAATACTGCAGAGAAAAAGTGTTGTTTGAAAGAGAACCATTCGATTTTACCTTCTGTAAGTTCTTTTTTCTCGTCTTTATGTAAATCTAGGTGATCTGGATTTTCATCTACGTATTTAAAGTAAGGGCCAGAATGTTCTTGCTCTTTCTTCGCATCTTTTTCTTGCTGAAATAGCGTAGTTTCCCAGTTTAAGGTCACATTGTTACCTTGTAGAACTTGGTTAAGACCATTTAAATTGATATTGAAATCTAAATTAAAACCGTTTGTGGGAAGTGAGTAGATAAAATCTACATATTTATCCGCATTGTAGTTAGCACGCATCGTAATGCCATTGCCAGTTTTGATAGCAGTAAAATATAAATCGTTAGTGTTATTGATTTTACCGCCAATGTTAAGGTTTAAGCCAAACTTATTTTGGTTACCATCAAATAAAACCAATGGCTTCTTGCCGTAAGTTTTTTCGTTTTTTACTTCTACCGATTGAATTCTACCACCTAAATTACTAAGCGTAATTTTTAAATTCTCATTTTCTAAAACTGTTGTTTGCTCAGTTCCTGTGATATTTCCCCCGAAAGGACCTTTAAGCGCTGCTGTATCTACTTTTTTTACAGTTTCTACACTAGGTTGAGATGTTGTTGCCGGTTTTTTTAACCCTGCATTTTTAATCGAATCTTGTACCAGTTTTTCCTTTTTAATTTCAGCTTCTGACGGTCTCATGAAGAAAACGCCACCTGCTAAAATAATCATAATCAGGAACAGACCCGTGAATGTATTTCTATCCATTATACTGTTTATATACTGCTTTTAAATTGCCTTCTTTTTTACCTGCTCCATTGCAGCGGCCACAAATTTAATAAAAAGTGGGTGAGGATTAGCAACTGTTGATTTTAATTCTGGGTGGAATTGTCCACCTACGAAGAAAGGATGGTTCTTAAGCTCTACGATCTCTACTAAACCACTCTCAGGATTCATACCAGAGGCAATCATTCCAGCCTCTTCGTATTGTGCTAAGTATTTGTTATTGAATTCGTAACGATGACGATGTCTTTCTGAAATATGTTGTTTGCCATAAGCAGCAAAAGCTTTTGTGCCTTTTTTGATATCACAAGGATAAGCACCTAGACGCATGGTTCCACCTTTAGATGTAATGTTTTTCTGCTCTTCCATCATGTTGATTACTGGGTGAGGAGCATTTTCATCAATTTCTGTCGTATTAGCATCTTTTAGACCTAATACATTTCTTCCGAATTCGATTACGCAACATTGCATGCCTAAGCAGATTCCAAAGAAAGGAACATTATGCTCTCTAACGTATTTGATCGCTTCTATTTTTCCTTCTATACCACGACTGCCGAAACCTGGGGCAACCAAAACGCCATCTAAATGACCAAGCTTTTCCTTAACATTATCTGCGTAAATGCTTTCCGAAGGAATATATTCTACACGAACCTTGCATTCATTTTTTGCGCCAGCATGGATAAAAGATTCAGTAATTGATTTATAAGCATCTGGTAGCTCTACATATTTACCAACTAATCCGATTTTCACTTCAGAAGTCGGGTTTTTCAAACGGCCTAAGAAATCTTTCCAGCTTTCCATGCTAGGCTCTGCCTTAGCAGGTAGCTTTAACTTACTCAATACCGTTTTATCCAATTGCTCTTTGTACATCAACAATGGCACATCATAAATGGTAGATGCATCCATAGATTCGACTACAGCATTGATGTTAACGTTACAAAACAACGCAATTTTTCTTCTAATATCCTGACTAATTGGATGTTCTGTTCTGCAGACCAAAATATCTGGTTGGATACCGTACTCTAATAATGCTTTCACAGAGTGTTGCGTAGGTTTAGTTTTCAATTCACCAGCAGCAGCTAAATAAGGCACTAATGTTAAGTGAATAACTAAAGCATTATTGTGACCTTCTTCCCATTTAAACTGACGAACAGCTTCTACAAACGGCAAAGATTCGATATCACCAACAGTACCACCAATTTCAGTAATTACGATATCGTACTCGCCGCTTTCACCTAAAATACGCATGTTACGTTTAATTTCGTCGGTAATGTGCGGTACCACTTGAACAGTTTTACCTAGAAACTCACCTTGACGCTCCTTATTAATTACATTTTGGTAGATACGGCCTGTGGTAATGTTATTAGCTTGAGAGGTAGGGACATTCAAGAAACGCTCATAATGACCTAAGTCTAAATCGGTTTCTGCACCATCTTCAGTAACAAAACATTCGCCATGCTCATAAGGGTTCAATGTTCCTGGATCAATATTGATATAAGGATCGAACTTTTGGATGGTTACACGGTAACCTCTGGCTTGTAAAAGTTTAGCTAAAGATGCGGAAATGATGCCTTTTCCTAACGAGGAAGTAACACCGCCCGTAACAAAAATATACTTAGTCATGAATGAATTTTTGTTGCAACAAATACATTTTGTTGCTTTTTGTACGGGATACAAAGGTAGAAAAATATTGCCGTTCTTTTTGCGCTGTTGATAATATATTTTTAGAAGCGACAATACGTTGACCTACAAATGATAATGTAGATCAAAGGTGTGTTTATAATTTTATGAAGAATAATTTTTCCGAGAAATAGAGCCACAGATGCACCATTTTGCAATGATCAAAGAGAATATCTGTACATCTGTGGCTATAAACTATCATACCTAAAGTTGGGTATCCTCACCCAACTTCAAAAATTAAATTATATTTAAATGGAGGAAGAACTAAATGAGCTTATTTCACAGAAGGCAAGGTCAAATGACAAACAATGAAATATATTTTTTCACTGCAACTGTCAATAATTTTTCTCGTTTATTAAAAAATGAAGATGTCAAAATGCTCATTGTTGATTCGCTTTCTTATTTAGTTAAACATAAATTAGCTACGGTTTATGGTTTTGTCCTTATGCCTAACCATATCCATTTGATTTGGAAAACATTAGACAATAATGGAAATGAAACAACAGTCGGAAGTTTACAGCACATCAATTTCAAAAATACTTAAGAACTTTTGAGCCTACCAAACTGGATTTATATAAATCTAACTCCAGTGATAGAAACTATCACTTTTGGAAAAGAGATCCACTTGCTATTCTTTTAAGCAGCATTAGCATTTTAGAGCAGAAGCTAGATTATATCCATAAAAATCCTTTACAGGAAAAATGGATATTGACTGATCTTAAGGAGAATTATAAATTTAGTAGTGAAAGGTTTTATCAAGACGGGATAGATGAGTTCGGAATATTAACTCATTATAGAGATTAGGGGCGTATTCTTTTGTTAAGAATTGAATTGGTGGGTGAGGACACCTACCAATAGGTATGTCCGGTTTAATATCAATCTAAAGTTGGGTGTTCCCACCCAACTTAGCAAAACTATTTAATCCTAGTAGGCCTTACTTCGATTTTTGAAATCTACTACCATTGAACCCTCTTCTGGCTGAATTTTTAGTTATTGGTGGGTGGGGACACCCACCAATAGGAATAAAAGTCTAAAGTTGGATGTCCTAACCCAGCTTAGCAAGACTATTTTGTCTTAGTTGGTCTAACTTCAATTTTTGAAGGTAACACATTCGGATTCAAATTCAATAAGTCAACTACCATTTGCCCTAAATCTTCCGGTTGTATCTTCCATCCATCGGCATCATTTGGTTGATGATCGTTGAAATGAGAAGTTACCGATCCAGGCATGATTGTCGTGGTTTTCACATCGTACTCCCTCAAATCTAACATCGCTGCTTGCGTAAAACCAACGACACCAAATTTAGATGCATTATAACCCGCTCCATTTTGAAAGAAGTTAGTTCCAGCTAAACTAGCAATTGAAATATAATAACCTTTGTTTGCTTTTAGCTGTTCTACCGTAGCTTTCAAAGTATGAAAAACTCCAGTGAGATTAGTATCAATCATTGCATTCCAATCTTCCAAGCTTAATTGATCAATAGGAGCGAATTTTCCAACTCCTGCATTAGCGATCACGATATCTAACTTCCCGAACTTCGTAACGATGGCTTCTACAGCAGCTTCTTCATCAGTGTAATTTGCAACATTTGAAGCTATAGCCAAAACATTTTCACTCCCTAAATCTGAAGCTGCTTTTTCTACGTCCGCTAAATTTCTACCTGAGATAGCCACCTTCAAACCTGCATCAACCAATGCTTTAGCAATCCCGAAACCTATTCCTTTTGTACCGCCTGTAATGTAGGCTACTTTATTTTCTAAACTCATATATATTTGTATTAAAACCGAAATCAAAATTGCAAAATCAATATGTATTCAATGTTTTTTGTAAGTAAAATAAGTGGTCAGTTGTCAGTATACGGTTTTCTGGTGCTTACTGATACCTGATCCCGGACTACTGATCACCCAACTTTTCCCTTAATCTCCGCTCATCCGTTAAATCTAACCTCAATGGCGTTATCGATACATAATTACGCTCCATTGCCCAACGATCACTGTTCTCTTCCGCTTGCTCCAACGACCTTACCGAAATCCAGAAGTTCTTTCTTCCCATAGGATCTTCTCCAGGAATTACAGTTCCATCATATAAACTAACCGATTGTCTTGTCCACATTAAATCTATAGGTTCCTTTGGGAAATTCACGTTGTAAAGTGCCACTTCAGTCGTTTCAAAAAGTAGACTTAAACATTGTTCTACGAAAGAAGCTAACAAGTTAAAATCAGGTTCTGTTTTACCTACAGGTGTACTTAAGGCAATTCCTTTAACTCCCAGTAATACGGCTTGTTTTGCAGCTGCTAAAGTACCAGAATGCCACATTGAATTCCCTAAATTTGGCCCCATATTAATGCCCGACAAAACGACGTCTGTATCTGGGTACATGTGCAAACCTAGAGCTACGCAATCTGCGGGTGTACCATTCACACGGAAGGCTTCAATACCTTCAAAAGTTATTGGCGATTTTTTATAAGTGAGTGGTCTGGAATGGGTGATGGCATGCCCCATAGAAGATTGCTCTACATCTGGCGCCACCACTCTTACCGTTCCAAATTTCAATGCTGTTTGTGCTAAAGCCGCTATTCCCGGACTGTAAATGCCGTCATCGTTAGTGATTAAGATATTCATATTCATCAATTTTGGTGATATATTAAAAACTATTAGAATGCTGTTATTGTTGACAATAAATGAAAATAGATTATCAGCATGAAAATAGAACAGCCTAAAATTCAATTGATACACAACCCAACTGCCGGTTCAGAAGAGCATGAAGCAGCGCATTTAATAGAACTTTTAAAATCTTCAGGTTATCGGTGCAATTATGCGTCTTCAAAAAAGAAAATTCTTAAAAAAGTTGCTACAGATGTAAAATACATAGCTGTTGCTGGTGGCGATGGAACCGTTCGCAAAGCAATTTTGGCGATGCTAGATAAAAAACTGAAATACAAAAGACCTGTTGCTATTTTGCCATTGGGCACTGCCAATAATATTGCGAGCTCTTTAAATATAGATGAAAATTTGCGTCTAAATGCTGAAACTTGGAAACGAGAGAAATTGCAAAAATTGGATATTGGCGTTGCTAAAACTCGCAAAGACGAAGAACATTTTATGGAGTCATTTGGGTTTGGATTGTTTCCTGCACTGATAAAATGGATGGATGAACAGCCAAGAGCAGAAGCTGAGGAACCAGAAGATGAAGTGAAACAAGCGCATAACGCATTATTGCATCTGACTAAACATTATACGCCTATCCAAGCCACGCTACTTTTTGATGGGCAAGAGGTTAGTGATGAATTTTTAATGATAGAGTTGCTGAATATCTCCCGTTTAGGTCCAAAATTACAATTGGCAAAAGCCGATCCTGGAGATGGATTGTTAGAGCTTATAATAGTGAAAGCAAAACAGCGTCCCGTTTTAATCAAATATTTTGAAGAGATCATTGCTGGAAAGAAACCCGTTTTTCCAATAAAATCAATTCCCGTAAATCAAATCAAAATTTCATTAGAAACTAAAGATATCCATGTAGATGACGAGTTAAAAGAAATAAAACTCCCAACTTGGAATGTAAGTGTTTTACCTCATATGGTGGATATATTGTTAACCAGCTAAGTTAAAATGAGATTCACTCCCTATTATTTGGTGTTAATTTTATTCCTTTTTCAAGCCTGTAAAAGTGGTCCATTCAATTTGCTCAAGACTGCATCTCCACATCAGCAGTACGAAAGAAAGCTGGTAAATGCAGGATTGAACCAAAGTAGCATGGGCGAACGTTGGATTACTAAGGCCAATAGCTTGCTCCAAAATGCATCAACTGTCAAAGTTCCATATAAAGAAACAGGTTATTTTGCATCTGACAAAGTGGATGGAGCTAGTTTGAAGTTTAATTTGCAACGTGGGCAAATGCTTACCGCTAAATTAAGTAAGCAGTCGGTTAGTGGTTTTGCAATTTACATGGACATTTGGGAATTGAAGGATAATGGCGAGTACAAAAATCTGGCTTTTGCAGATAGTTTAGGTGCAGAACTTCAGTTAGAAGCGAAACGAAGCGGAGATTATGTTTTGCGTTTACAACCAGAGTTACTTGGTAGTGGCTCTTATACTTTGGAGTTAAGTATTGGTCCATCTTTAGGTTATCCGTTAAAAGTGATAAACAGAAAACAGATCCAAAGTTTCTTCGGTGTTGGAAGAGATAATAACAGTCGCAAACATGAAGGAATTGACATATTTTCTTCTTTTAGAACGCCAGTAGTAGCTGTTTCTGAAGGAACCGTTACCAGAGTTAACGAGAATAACTTAGGCGGAAAGGTAGTGTGGTTCAGGCCAAAGGACAAGGATTACACCTTGTACTACGCACATTTAGATGAGCAAATTGCTACCACAGGTCAGGAAGTGAGGTTAGGTGACACCCTAGGATTGATGGGAAATACGGGTAATGCCAAAACAACGCCACCACATCTGCACTTCGGAATTTATACCAGTGAAGGAGCTGTTGATCCGCTACCGTTTGTAGATCCGTTAATTTCGTCAATTCCAAGCATTAATGCTGACATAAGTAAGTTGAACTTAACCATGCGTACTTCAGCAAAACAAACAAGCTTTTCAGCGAGCCAGCAGTTAACTAATGCAGAAAGCTTAGCACAATATACTGTGGTTAGAATATTGTCAGCCTCCAGTAATCAATATAAAGTAGAATTGCCTAACGGAAAGTCTGGCTATATTTCAAGTAAATCTTTAACAGAAGCAAAGCCGATAAGCACTCGTAAAATTGCTGTAGGTAATCAATCATTATTTGATAACCCAAATCCATTAGCGGGTATTAAAATGACACTTGATGTTGGACAAAAGGTAAGCTTATTAGGTAATTTCGAGAACTTTCAGTTAGTAAGCACAAGCAAGGGGGAAATAGGGTGGTTAAATAATAAGGTAATTAAACTATAATATGGAGTATTATAATTGTTGCAAAAACCTGCACAAACAAGTAATATCCATTATGTTTTTTGATTGTTGTTGATTACCTTTAGTCTTTCAATCAAATACTAAACATGAAGTTATTCTCTATTCTGGCGGTCGCTACGCTAATGTTTTCTTGTTCTCCAAAAATCAAAGCAACCAAAACTGACGCAGTTAATGCTGACATAAAAACTGGTGCAGAGCAAACCGAATTGTATTTGCCCTTACTAAAAGGTAAAAGGGTTGCAGTATTGGCTAATCAAACTTCTATTATTGGCAAAAATAAAACCCACTTAGTAGATAGTTTACAGAAACTTGGAGTTGACATTGTGAAAGTATTTGGGCCTGAGCATGGTTTTAGAGGCAATGCAAGTGCAGGTGCAAAAATTTCTGATGAAGTTGATCAGCGTACAGGTATTCCGATTATTTCATTATATGGCAAGAAGAATAAACCAAGCAAAGAAGACTTAGCCGACGTAGATATTTTAATATACGATTTGCAGGATGTTGGCGTACGTTTTTATACCAATATCAATGCTTTAGCTCGTTTAATGGAGGCCTGTGAAGCTAGTAAAAAGACACTACTGATTTTAGATCGCCCTAATCCGAATGCTTATTTAATTGATGGGCCAATATTGGATATGAAATACAAATCTGGAATTGGAATGTTTCCCATACCGATGTCTCACGGCTTAACAGTTGGCGAGTTTGCACAAATGGCCAATGGCGAAGATTGGTTAACTAATAAGGTGAAAGCAGACTTGAAGATCATTCCAGTGGCAAATTATCACCATGACATGTCCTATACTTTACCGGTGCCGCCTTCACCAAATTTGAATACACAACAAGCTATTTTGTTGTACCCAAGTGTATGTATGTTCGAGGGCGTATATGTAAACCACGGTAGGGGAACTTACAACCCTTTTACAATTTTAGGAAGCCCAGCCTATAAAGGAATTTATAGTTTCAGTTTTACTCCGAAAAGCATTAAAGGCATGGCCGAAAGTCCAATTTTTATGGATGAAGTTTGCTATGGTATAGATCTGCGCAATTACGATACAGAACTTTTGAGGAAAAGCAAACAGATTAATTTTGCGTGGATTAAAGAACTTTACAAAGCGCATCCTAAAAAAGAGCAGTTTTTCGAGTCCAAGTTTAGCAACCAAATGAACAATATTGAAATTCAAATAGGTCGTGGAGATTTTAGACAACAAATAATTGATGATGTGCCTATTGAAACGATGAGAGCAGGTTGGGAGCTAGGGCTGAAAGCTTATAAGGAAATGAGGAAGAAGTATCTGCTGTATCCTTAAGGAAATTTGGATTTCAGAATCTTAATGCTTTATTATTTCTTATTTGCGCTTTAAGATTCCCACCTATGCGGGAATGACGATAATTGAACGGATTGTGTCCTTAGGAATGACATCAGATGAGCGGATTTTGTATGCTCAATTGATCCTTGGTTCTGAAGTAAGCTGTAATTTAGTCGAACGCTACAATTTCTCATTTCTTATCGTTTGAATTACAAGTTTAGCAATATCCCTTGTAACCTGAGTTGGCGAGTTGCAATCGCAATTGCTTAAGCCGAGTATATAAATGTCTTGATTTGGAAAGTATACGCCCATTGTTTTGAATCCAAAAATACTGCCACCATGTTCTCTGGTTGGTATTTCATTGATATTGAGTAAATGCCAACCGTAACCATAATTAACAACCTCTCCATTATTTAATTTAGATTTTGTAAATGCCTTTTTAATAGAACTCGATTTCAACAAGAGGTTTTGATTTAATGCATTTTGCCATTTTAGCATATCATCTAATGTAGACATCAACGAACCTGAAGCATAAGGAACGTTAAAGCTGATCCTCGTTTTGTTCACATATTGCTCTGACTTTTTTTGATAACCGTAAGCCCTGTTTGGAATAACGGCTACATCGTTGGCATAACGAGAATGCTTCATTGCGGCTTTTTCAAATATGTTTTTCTGTATAAAGTTTTCATAAGTTTCTTTAGCGACTAATTCTATAATGTAACCTAAAATTGCGTATCCGGAATTATTATATTCAAACTTTTCTCCTGGTTGAAAATCTACAGATTCGTTTTTAAAGAAATCTACCAGCTCTTTTGGAGATAAATTTTGTTGCGCCATTTGGTTCAAAGCCTTCATTTTAGTGAAATCCTTAACACCAGAAGTATGGTTTAATAACTGATGGATAGTAATATGATTGCCATTAGGGTAATCTGTAATAAATGTTGAAATTGGATCGTTAACAGAAAGCCTGCCTTCTTCTTCTAACATCAAAATTGCAATAGCAGTAAATTGCTTGGTGATTGATCCAAGTTGAAATACATTTGCGGTTTGCATATCTACATTGAGTTCAATATTAGCTTTACCAAAAGCTTTTTGATAAATGGGCTTTCCAGATTTGGTAATCATAAATACACCTCCCGGGCCATTCGTATCGGTGAATACATTTGCTAGCAAACTATCAATTTTTTTATCTAGGATTTGAGCGAAGGCAAATGATTGGATAAGGAGAAGTAAGAGAACTAATACAGTTTTTTTCATTATTTATTGTTTCCCTTTGAGACGCAATAATTTAATGATCGGTTACAGGTAAATCTAAAGCTTCGGACTTTGAGTTTAGGTTTTTAGTTTATTTGCAATGCTGTAAGTTCAATAAACCTGATGGCAGCGGATATACTTTTTGTTGAAGTGCCGAAAAAAAAACCTCGTAGGTTTCAAAAACCTACGAGGTTTAACGTAGTATTGTTAACAAAAAGATAGTAGCGTACAGCAGGGGCAGCTTAAAAATGAAATGCTGTAATTGCTTTTCAAATAAAATAATAGATCCTTCGCTGCACTCAGGATGACAGGTGGCTAAAAAAATAGCCCGAACGATTTGTCCGGGCTATTGGTGTTTTATGTTTTATGAAATCCTTCGACAAGCTCAGGATGACAAGTCGTTTAAATTAAGATAACTGTAAAGGCAAAATCGTAAATCTAAAATCTACAATCGTAAATCTTATGCCATTGCTTCTTCTTCAATATAACTTTCTAATGGAGGGCAAGCACAGATCAGAGAACGGTCTCCATGACTATCATTTACTCTACCCACCGAAGGCCAGAATTTATAAGCCGCCACGTATGGTAACGGGAAAGCAGCAGTTTGACGGCTATAACTGTGGTTCCAATCGTTTCCAGTTACTATAGCAGCAGTGTGCGGTGCATTTTTCAATGGGTTGTCTACTTTATCTAAGCTACCAGCTTCCACTTCGCTAATCTCATTTCTGATGGCAATTAGTGCGTCGCAGAAACGATCTAATTCATGCTTAGGCTCACTTTCTGTAGGCTCAACCATTAAAGTTCCAGCCACTGGGAAAGATACCGTAGGAGCGTGGAAACCATAATCCATTAAACGCTTGGCAATATCAACCACCTCGATACCGAAGTTTTTGAAACCACGACAATCTAAGATCATCTCGTGCGCACAACGACCGTTGGCACCTGCGTATAACACTGGGAAATGTTGCTCCAAACGAGCTTTCATATAATTGGCGTTTAATATCGCATATTTGGTTGCATTGGTTAATCCTTCAGCACCCATCATAGCGATGTAAGCGTGAGAAATCAACAAAATACTTGCCGAACCCCAAGGCGCCGAAGATACCGCTGGGATAGATTTTCCTTTTTCGATATCTACCACAGCGTGACCAGGTAAATAAGGTACTAAGTGTGCTGCTACACCAATTGGCCCCATACCAGGACCACCACCGCCGTGCGGAATACAGAAAGTCTTATGCAAGTTCAAGTGGCAAACATCAGCACCAATATTAGCAGGGCTAGTTAAACCAACTTGAGCGTTCATGTTAGCGCCATCCATGTAAACCTGTCCACCGTTTTCGTGAATTACTTTACAGATTTCGATGATACTTTCTTCGAACACACCGTGGGTAGAAGGGTAGGTGACCATTAAGCAAGAAAGGTTTTCTGCGTGTTCTGCAGCTTTTGCTTTCAAATCTGCTACATCAATCTCACCTTTCTCAGTAGACTTAACAACTACAATTTTCATTCCGGCCATGGCTGCTGAAGCAGGGTTAGTACCGTGTGCAGAAGCAGGAATTAAAGCGATGTTACGGTGATGATCTCCACGATCTTGATGATAAGCTCTGATCACCATTAAACCTGCGTACTCACCTTGCGCACCTGCGTTTGGCTGTAAGCTCATAGCGGCAAAACCAGTGATTTCGCTTAACCATTTGTCTAACTCATCAAATACAGTGTAATAACCTAAAACTTGATCTGCTGGAGCAAATGGATGTATCTTGCCAAACTCTGGCCAAGTTACAGGAATCATCTCTGTAGTCGCGTTAAGTTTCATGGTACATGAACCTAAAGCAATCATAGAATGGCAAAGAGATAAATCCTTCGCTTCTAATGATTTGATATAACGCAACATCTCATGTTCTGAGTGGTGCGAATTAAATACTGGATGTGTTAAATATTCAGATGTACGTTGTAGTTCTGCTGGAATTGTAGTGCTTACTTGATCAACTACAACTACGCTGTCGGTAGCAATAGCCTTCACTTTAGAGAAGATACGAACCATTAAACTTACGTCTTCAAAGTTGGTGGTCTCATCTAACGAGATCGTTGCTTTAGTACCTTGATAGTTTAAGTTGATGTTATTGTCTAAGCAATCTTTGTGAATAGCACCTTTTAGATCAGCCAATTCAACTTCAATAGTATCGAAATAAGCTTGATTGCTTACTTTATAACCAATTGCTTTTAACGATTCTGCTAAAGAAATCGTTAAGCCATGTGTGCGCTCAGCAATTAATTTTAAACCTTTTGGACCGTGGTAAGCAGCATAAAAGCCTGCCATGATAGCCAATAAAGCTTGTGCAGTACAAATGTTTGAAGTTGCCTTATCTCTACGGATATGTTGCTCACGCGTTTGTAAAGCCATACGTAAAGCATAATTATCGTTACTATCGATAGTTACACCGATAATACGACCAGGAATTGAACGTTTGTACTCGTCCTTAGTTGCAAAGAAAGCAGCGTGAGGACCACCAAACCCCATCGGAATACCAAAACGTTGCGTAGTACCAACTACTACATCAGCACCCCATTCTCCCGGAGGAGTTAGTAAGGTTAAGCTTAACAAATCCGCAATTACGGTTAACTTCACATTTTGCGCGTGTAATGCTGTCGCTAAGTCATTGTAGTTGTAAACCTCGCCATTACCCGCCGGATATTGTACAATTGCGCCGAAGAACTCAGCAGTAGGCTCAAAAGTCTCGTGGTTCCCAATTACTAATTCAATACCGAAAGGATTAGCTCTCGTTTTAAGAATATCGATAGTTTGAGCAAAAATAGCTTCAGAAACGAAATATTTATTACCCTGCTCTTTTTTACGCAAGCTATATTGCATAAACATCGCTTCAGCAGCAGCTGTACCTTCATCCAAAAGAGAAGCATTGGCAATTTCCATTCCTGTTAGGTCAATTACCATGGTTTGGAAGTTCAATAAAGCCTGTAAACGACCTTGTGCAATTTCTGCTTGGTATGGTGTGTATTGCGTGTACCATCCCGGGTTTTCAAATACGTTACGTAAAATTACACCAGGAGTGATGTTGTCATAATATCCTTGTCCGATATAAGATTTGAAGACCTTATTTAAAGAAGCCGTTTGTTTTAAACTGGTTAAGTAATCAACCTCAGACTTTGCCTCTGGTAGATTTAAACCTTGCTTTAACCTGATTGTCGCAGGAACTGTTTGCTCAATTAATTCATCGATAGAATTAACACCTACAGTTTCTAACATCGCCTTGGTATCGGCCTCGTTTGGCGCAATATGACGGTCTTTAAAGTTCTCTTGATAATGGATGTTTAAGCTCATTGAATGCTAGCATTTTTAATGCCGCAAAGGTACATATTTTAAGGGGATATTATCGTAATAAAAACCCCTTAAAAAGTCATAATTGAGCTGATAAAATCTATCGTTTTTGTAGTGAAAGGATAGATTTGCATCCTATAGGTATCCGAGTTCTAGGCTGAAAGAATGGAAAAACTACCCTCCGATAAAACTAATAGCGATGATACCTAAAAAACAAATGGACAGTAATATACTGTAACAAAAGCTCAGGAAGAAAAACTTCAATAGGGTGACCCATCTAGTACTACCATAAAACGTTCTCAACGATCTGTAAATATACCATGCCACATAAATTAACCCAGCAAATGAGATCCATCCACTTAAGTCTATTGCAAATCCAGTAATCCAAGTTAGACCTTTTACTAAAATAAAACTCAGAAAAATAGCGGAATGGGTATGAAATGAATAAATCAGGTGTTCATAATAGAATCTGTTTTTCCTGATGTAAACGAGCTTTAAAATCATTGCGAAGAGCGGCAAAAGTAAGAACATCATTTTAGGGACATACTTGATCATATCCTCGCCAATCTTTGCCATAGGATCTGGATATCTATTAAACTCAATACCTTTCTTCTTAAAATAATTAACGATAAAATTATCACGTTGCTCCTTAGGTAAAGCGCGTTGATTTTTTTCGTATTCTTCTACCGTTTGTTCTTCTGAGACAAACTTGCTATATTTTTTCTTCTCCTTTTTCGAAGTCTCGATATTAACCGCGGCATTTCCATTTTCCTTAATATCCTTATTAACCTCTTTTAAAATACTATCCTTTTTACTTTTACTAAGTGGTATATAGTCTAAAATCTGCTTAGCCTCTGCCAAAGAATTAGAAGTAAGTGTGTCATTTTTTAACTCTTTGGTTATTTCTGTGGTTGCTTCCGTAGAATGCTCCTTTTTCTTGTTGCCACTAAAAATGACGATAAAAAATACGATACTAATAAAAATATAAAGCTTGATAGGGTGAAGGAATGAAGCTCTTTTACCAGCGACATAATCTACTGTCAGTTTACCTGGCTTAAAAAGCAAGGGCTTAATCGTTCCAAAAAACTTATGCTCAAAATGAAAATAATCTGCAATAGCATGAGAAATCATGTGCAATGCATCTTCCTTCAGTTCAATATTTTCCTGACCACAATGTGGGCAATAAGTTTCTTCTACGTGATGACCGCAGTTTAAGCAATCTTTTTGTTTTCTAAGTTTAACGGACGACATCTTCTAAATAGGAGAGAAATTAATGACTGATTTTATTGATCGCTTCTTCTTCGGCACGTGTGTGCTTGTGTTTAAACATCACAGCAAAAAGAACAGTAATAATTAATGCGTAGATAGTAAAAGATAACCAGATATGTTGCCAGTCTTTCATATACAAAACCTTATCAAAGCTGCCATCACTTAGAATATTAATGCCTTGACTTTTTACAAAAGATAACAAGTGGCTATTATCAGCCGCGGAATCGACATGAGTGGCCACAGCAGAAATAGTCTTAAAAGAGCTTGTAAAATATTTATCAATCATCCAACCCGAAACTAAACTTCCAAATACGGCGCCAAATCCATTCGTCATCATCATGAAAAGACCTTGTGCAGATGACCGTGTTTTAGGTGTGGTGGACGTCTCTACGAATAAAGAACCCGAAATATTAAAGAAATCGAACGCCATACCATAAACCACACATGACAGCACAATCATCCACAGGTTACCAGATGGGTCGCCGTAAGCAAATAAACCAAATCTGAATACCCATGCTAACATCGCAATAATCATCACCTTTTTAATCCCAAACTGTTTTAAGAAAAACGGAATGGCCAAAATGAAAAGTGTCTCAGATACCTGCGAAATAGACATAATAATAGTAGAATACTTCACTACAAAAGAGTCGGCATATTTAGGAAAATGCTTAAATTCATCTAAAAACACATCGCCATAAGCATTGGTTAACTGTAAAGCTCCCCCTAAAAACATAGAGAAGATAAAGAACAATGCCATTTTATAGGTAGCAAATAACTTAAAGGCACTTAAACCTAAGGTATCTACAATGCTTGCATTTTCTGATATCAATTTAGATGGTTTACAAGCTGGCAAGGTAAATGAATACAATCCTAATGCAAGTGCTCCTGTACCAGCAATATAGAATTGATAAGCAGAAGCTTTACTTCCGGTTAAATTTGTAACCCACATTGCTGCAATAAAACCTACGGTTCCCCAAACGCGAATAGGGGGGAAATCCTTTATTACGTCTAAATTATTAGATTTTAAAGTGGTGTAGGAAATAGAATTACTTAAAGAAATGGTTGGCATATAGAAACACATTGCCAGTAACATAGTCCAAAAGAATGCATTAGGTGTCTCTACTTGAGGAATATAAAAAAGAACTGCTGCGTACAAAATATGCATCAATGCGTATAATTTTTCAGCATTAATCCATTTATCGGCAATGATACCGGTTAGGGTGGGCATAAATAAAGATGCAAAACCCATTGTTGCGAATATAGCACCAAATTGAGTCCCGTCCCATTGTTTTGTGCCAAACCAATAATTAGCAATAGTAATTAGCCATGCGCCCCATACAAAAAACTGCATGAAACTCATTATAGTTAAGCGTAGCTTAATATTCATAAATAGTCTACCTTTTGTTTAGTTTGTTTTGAACGGTTTGAAGATAGTGTTTTTTGATTTTAATACTGCGATATATATTGAAAAATGAAGACCTATCTACTAAAACTTCCACTCTATAAATTAACTAGCATTTCTACGGTTGATTTCATCTCTAATCCGAGCTGCCTTTTCATAAGCTTCTTCAGCTAATGCTTTTTCTAATTTCTGTTGTAAATCTTCGATGGATAAGCCTTGAAAACCAGAAACCGATCCAGGAGACGACTGAATTTCTTCTGCGCTAGGAGGGTTGGTAATACTTTCCATATTTTCTAGGAAAAGGAAATCATTTCCTTCTATAACGATACCTGCTGAAGCAAGAATAAACTCGTGTGTGTAAATTGCGGCATTAAATCTTACCGCAATGGCGATAGCATCTGATGTTCTGGCATCTATTTCTACCTGTTCGCCATCTTTGTTGCATATTAATTTGGCAAAGAAAACGCCATCAACAAGGTTGTAAATTAAAACTTCAGTAATTTCTACTTGGTAAGCTTGTGCAAATGATTTGAACAAATCGTGTGTTAATGGACGCGTAGGGGACATCTTCTCTATTTCTATAGCAATAGCTTGCGCTTCGAATGCTCCAATGATAATGGGCAATCTTCTTCTTCCATTAACTTCACCAAGTACTAACGCGTAAGCGCCAGATTGTGTCTGGCTGTATGATAGTCCTACAATATCGAGTTTTACCTTCTTCATATACAAAAATTAACCCTTATCGTTTTTGTGAGCGATAAGGGTCTCTTGTACAAAGTTAAGCTTTATGTGCCTTTAATGCAGCAATTATTTTCGGAACTACTTCAAAAGCATCTCCAACGATACCATAATCAGCTACTTTAAAGAAAGGAGCCTCAGGATCCTTGTTAATAACCACGATTACTTTTGATGAACTTACCCCCGCTAAATGCTGAATAGCACCAGAAATACCGATAGCGATATATAAGTTAGGGCTAATCGCGATACCAGTTTGACCAACGTGTTCTGAATGCGGTCTCCAATCAGCATCTGACACTGGTTTTGAACAGGCGGTAGCTGCACCTAGAAGATCTGCTAACTCTTCCACCATACCCCAGTTTTCGGGACCTTTTAAACCTCTGCCTCCAGAAACGACCACCTCTGCGTCAGGCAAAGACACTTTATTGGTAGCACGAACAATTTCTTTTACAATTGCCGTTAAATCAGTTGATTTTACTTCTGGATTGAATGCTTCTATAGCGATAGAAACTGCATTTTCTTTCACCCCAAAAGCATTTGGATTTAAAGCAATTACTTTATTTGCTGAAGTTAAAGTAGCAATAGCGAAAGCTTTACCTGAAAATGCTGTTTTCTTAACTGAGAAACCACCTTTAGTCGTAGGTAATTCTACTGCGCCATCTACTAAACCTGCGTTAAGTTTTACTGCAATGCGAGGTGCCAATCCTTTACCAGAGAATGAGTTGGAAAGTACAATGATATTTGCATCTTCTTTTTGAGCTGCCTCTGCAATAACCGAAGCATAGGCTTGGTTAACAAAGTTCTTAAGTTGATCTGCTTCGACCTTTAAAATCTTGCTTGCACCATATTTTCCAAGTTCGTTAAGTTCGCTTTCTGCCACATTTCCAATTGAAATAGCACTTAGGCTAGTACCTTGTTGGTCTGCAATTGCTTTTGCGTAAGAAACGGCTTCAAAAACAGATTTTTTGAACTTTCCTTCAACTTGCTCTACATATACTAATACTGACATATTAATCTATTTGAAATCTCCAAAAAGGAGAGTATTTGATATAATCTAATTAATTAAAAGTCCCCTTTAGGGGATTTAGGGTTATATTACTTTCGCTTCGCTGTGTAATAGTCCAATTAACTCTTCTGCACTTTCTGCAGGAATTAATTTTACTGAACCACGAGGAGTAGGAGTTTCGAATTTAGTTATTTTACCAACTTCCTCTACAGCAATAGCCTCAACTACTTGAAGCGGTTTAGTTCTAGCAGACATAATTCCTCTCATATTAGGAATTTTAGCTTCTGCAGTACCTTCAGCACAACTTGCCACAAATTTACCACTTACACTAACTACTTCTTTACCACCTTCAATTTCACGTTCAATTGTTGCAGTAGCACCGTCGTAGTCTAATTTTTTAATGATAGAAATCGATGGGATATCTAATAATTCGCCAACCATTGCAGCTACTTGTGAACCGTTATAATCAATGGATTCTCTACCACATAAAATGATATCGAACGCATTTGATTTAGCATATTCAGCAATTTGAGTAGCTACGAAATAGGCATCTCTTGGAGCTCCGTTAACTCTAACGGCGTCGTCAGCACCAATAGCTAAAGCTTTTCTAATAGTTGGCTCGGTCGCCACTTCGCCAACGTTGATTACAGTAACCGTACCTTTTCCGCCTTCGCAAAGTTCAATAGCACGAGAAAGCGCAATTTCATCGTAAGGATTTACAATATACTGTACACCGGCCGTATTGAATTCGGTATTATCACCCGTAAAAGTTATTTTTGTCGTCGTGTCGGGAACGTTACTGATACAAACTAATATTTTCATAATGATTTTTAGGTTAAAAATTGTTATGCTTGCATAATATAATTGCAATGATATATATTCTTATTCTATTTTCATAGAATAATTTAGAATTTATATAAATAAGTGTTTTATATCATTTAAAAATGACCACTTGCAAGTATATATGCATTAAATAAATTACACAAACTTAATTAAAAAAGCAGGGATTAAAAATGCAAAACCAGCGATTAGTCAAATTGTTTGAATTTTTAGAAAGCGATCCAAACGATAGTTTTATACTCTATGCGATTGCAACAGAGTATAACGTTCAAGGCGATTTAGAAAATGCTTTGAAGTATTACCTTCAGCTAACAGAAAAACATCCAGATTATGTGGGCACTTACTATCATTTAGGTAAATTGTACGAGAAATTAGGACAGCAGGAAGAAGGAATAAAAATCTACCAAATAGGAATGCAAGCTGCAAGACAAAAACGCGATATGCATGCCCTATCTGAATTACAAGGAGCATACAATAGTGCAGCTGGTTTAGATTACGAGGATGATTAAGAAGTGGTCAGGGACCGGTTATAACTAATGGCCAATCATCAAATAACGCTAATCAAACTACGGAATTGCTGTTTGCAATTAACCAAATCCACAATTAACCAGTTAACCCATTGATCGCTAAACGACAATTCTTCTTTATTCGAAATGTAATCTATTTCACCTTCACTGCGTTCGGGGGGGCGCAGGCACATCTGTCTTTATTATTGCGCTATTTCGTCACTAACATCAACTTCGTTACCGAAGAAGAGTTATTAGAATTGAATGCGTTGGCACAGGTTTTACCGGGACCAGCATCCACGCAAACATTGGTTGGCATTGCGTATAAAGTTGGTGGTTTAAAGCTATCCATCATTACCTTCTTGATATGGATTATACCTTCTGCTGCGATTATGACCCTAGCGGCAATCTGGTATTCTTTTCTAGACCAAAAGGATGAATTTGTAGATTTACTAGAATACATTCATCCCATAGCCTTGGGAATTGTCGCTTACGGAGCCTATAAGCTAGGAAAAAGGGTGTTAACTAATCAAATTTCTATATTTTTAGCCATTGGTGCCTTGGTTGGCACTTTGGTGCTCAAGGAAGCTTACGTATTCCCGCTGGCAATCTTGATAGGGGGAATGGTTTCTTCAGCAATTGGTACACCTACTGAAGAGACTGAATTACGGGTGAGGCTTTTTGCAAACATCAACCCTAAAAAGCTTGGGTATTTCATTGGTGTGTTGCTATTTATGGCGATGCTTGGTGCGGTGATCAACAGAACATCGCCTTTTAGTTTACCGATTAGGTTATTTGAAAATTTTTACCGTAATGGTATTTTTATTTTTGGCGGCGGACAAGTACTGGTCCCGATGATGTTTACTGAATTTGTGCAGATGAAGCACTACTTAGGACAGACAGATTTTCTTTCTGGTTTCGCATTTCAACAAATTTTACCCGGACCAACTTTTTCTTTCACAAGTTACATTGGAGCTTTAGGAATGAAACATGGGGGTTATGGCATTGATGGGCAAATTACCGGCGGATTATTGGCCGTGCTGGGGATCAACCTGCCGGGACTAATATTGGTGCTCTTTATTGTTCCGTTTTGGAATGATTTAAAGAAAATATCACGAATTAAATACTCTTTAACAGGGATTAATGCAGTAAGTGTTGGTTTTATTATTGCTGCATTTTTGATGTTGATTACACCAGTTGGATTGAATTGGTTATTTCTGGGTATTGTGCTAATCACGTTTTTGTTATTAAATTTTACTAAGATCAGTCCTGCTTTAATTATCATCGCAGGCGTTATTTTAGGTTATGTAGTTTAAATTTTTAAGATGAATAAGTTTGTTAGAGAAGAAGTAAGTTTTTTAAAAGGAGCAAGAAATAGATTTAGAGAACTGAAATATGTTTTAGGAGTAATATTTCAATTTTATAAAGGTTTTAGGAAACTGCATTTTGCAGGCCCATGTGTAACCGTTTTTGGATCTGCACGTTTTAAAGAAGATCATCCTTATTATGAGATGGCTCGAAAGGTTTCAGCAGAGATTTCAAAATTAGGTTTTGCAATTATGACAGGTGGTGGACCTGGAATTATGGAGGCTGCAAATAGGGGAGCGAAAGATGCTGGAGGTTTATCTGTAGGTTGTAACATTGTTTTGCCACACGAACAACACGAAAATCCGTACTTAGATACTTTTGTCAATATTGACTATTTCTTTGTTAGGAAAGAGCTACTTAGAAAGTATTCTTATGCATTTGTCGTTTTACCTGGTGGATTTGGAACACTCGACGAATTCTTTGAAACGCTGACCTTAATTCAAACTGGCAAAGTGCAAAAGTTTCCTATTGTAATTATGGGAAAAGAATTTCATCAGCATATATATGAACATGTACAGCTAATGATAGAAGAAAAAACGATAAGTCCAGCGGATATGGATTTGTTATTATTTACTGATGATGTGAACGAAGTAGTTGATCACATTAGAAAATACAAAGATGATGCATCCATATTCGAAAATAAATCACCCAAGAAAGCTTGGTGGATTTTTGGAGAGGAAAAGCCGAGTGCAAAGGCTAGCTGATCATGTATTTTAACTAAGAATGTTACCGTTCCCGTGAAAATTAGAAACTAAGGGAGGTGATGCATTTCATTTATACTTGTTTGATTAAATGGTAAAGCTATATTTGGCGAAATTTTAACCAAACAAAAAATGAAAAAACTAATTATCGCCTCATTATTATCTGTGAGCGCATTTCAAGCATTCTCGCAGCAAAAGGGAAGTTTCGAACTAGGACTAAACGTGGGTTATAACGGCGCTACAGTAACGAGTGGAAGCCAAACCAATAGCAGCTATAGAAATGGTGTAAACTTTGGAGTCTCTGGAGATTATTTTTTCTCTGATAGATGGAGTATCAAAGCTAGATTAAGTTATGATCAAAAAGGATGGGCTAAAGGTTATATCCAAGATTTAAGCACAAACCAAAGTTTTACAACAGATTATAAAGTAGACTATTTAACGGTTCCAGTTCTTGCCAATTGGCATTTCGGCAAGAAAAGAAATTGGTACTTAAATTTTGGACCTTACGTTGGCTTCTTATTATCAGCTAAAGAAACTCGATTTGAGACAGATCTAAAAACGATGTTTCAGTCTGTAGATGCTGGATTAGATCTAGGTATAGGTGTAAAAATTCCATTGTCAACACAAACAAAGTTATTTTTTGAACTTGATGGACAAGCTGGCGTAATGGATATTAATAAATTCTACCAAGAAAACAAGCTTTTAAACTCTAGATCTAGTATCAATATAGGATTTGTGTTCGATCTGAAAAAATAGAACGTAAGCGCACTAAAAAAGCCATCCTGATTTTGTTCGGGATGGCTTTTGTTTTTAGTTATATTTTTAAAAAGGAGGATCATCATCTAACATATCATTCATACTAGAAGGTCTGATAATGATATTTCCTGGGTTGCTAAAATTTTCAGAAGGCATCATGCTGCTCTCGCTACCAGCTGAAAAGCTAGAAGGCGGCATGAAACTATCTTCCAAATCACCAAATTTCACATACTTACCGATAAATCTCAATGGTACAATTCCGGTTTCACCATGACGGTTTTTACCAATAATCACCTCGCCAACACCTGCATTAGAACGGCCACTTTCATCTTCCATAATGCCATAATATTCTGGACGATATAAGAAAAGTACCATATCCGCATCTTGCTCAATAGATCCAGACTCACGTAGATCGGATAACATCGGCCTTTTACCATTTTGTCCTGGTCTACTTTCTACCGCACGACTTAACTGCGAAAGTGCCAAAACTGGGACTTCTAATTCTTTAGCTACAGATTTCAGTGCCCTAGAAATACTACCAATCTCTTGCTCACGGTTACCACCACCTTCACCTTTACCATGCATTAACTGCAAGTAATCGATGATAATCATTTGGATATCGTATTGAGATTTTAAACGACGACATTTCGCTCTAAACTCAAAAATATTTAGGGCAGGAGTATCATCAATTAATAAAGTAGCTTCCGAAAGTCTGCCGATTTTACTGTGTAATTGTTGCCATTCCCATTCTGCCAAATTACCTTTTCTAATTTTTTCCTGCTCAATTTCAGCTTCTCCAGAAATCAAACGATTTACCAGCTGCACAGATGACATCTCCAGAGAGAAAACTACAGTTGGCTTGTTGAAATCTACAGCTGCGTTACGTGCAGCAGTAAGTACGAATGCTGTTTTTCCCATCGCTGGACGGGCAGCTATAATTACCAAATCTGATTTCTGCCATCCACCAGTAATACGGTCCAAATCAGTAAATCCGGAAGGTACACCTGTTAAACCATCAGTCTTGGTTCTTAGCTCTTCTAATGAAGCCAAAGATTGCTTGATGATGTCGTCCATTTTTTGCGTATCTCTACGCAAGTTATTTTGCGCGATATCAAACAAATTCTTCTCGGCCATGTCCAAGAGATCGAAAATATCAGTTGTATCTTCGTAAGCATTTTTAATGATTTCCGTTGAAATTCTAATGAGCTCACGCTGGATATATTTTTGAGAAATGATACGAGCATGGTATTCAATATTTGCCGCAGAAGAGACCCTATTAGTTAGATAAGTAACAAAGTAAGCCCCACCAATCATTTCTAAATTACCATTGGTACGTAGCTCGGAAGTAACGGTTAAAATATCAACTGGCTTAGACTTTTCGAATAATTGTTGGATAGCTTCGAAAATTCTTTTGTGCCTTTCGTCGTAGAAAAGCTCGGGTTTAAGTACGTCGATAACTGCAGAAAGCGCATCTTTTTCGAGCATTAAAGCTCCTAAAACAGCTTCTTCCAAATCCGTAGCTTGCGGTTGTATTTTTTCTACAGTACTAATGGTGTTGGCTAATCTATTCTTTCGGGCAGATACTGAAAATTTGCCTTGTCCTCTTTGTTCGTTATCGGTACTCATGAAGCAAAAGTAACTAAAAAAGCAGGCTTTTGTTTGAAGAAGTTGTTAGGTGTTTGTCAACAAGTTGATTTCTAAAATGATGATTTTTTTGATATATTATAGGAAAGTTTCAGTTCTAAACAATTCGATGTGGATAATCTAAAGATAATAATTTGCCGCTCACTTCAATTTAAAATTGCGCAGTGTGCAACTGTAAATTGAAAACTGTGAACTGAATTGTTACTTTTGCAACACATTAGGAAAATATGGATAATTTTAAAAGACCGCAAGGTAATGATCGCAATAGAGAACGTGGCAGAGAGCGTGTTAAAGAAAATAATGAATTTGTTTTTGGCATTAGAGCTGTAATAGAAGCAATTAAAGCAGCCAGAGATATTGAAACTATTTATGTACAGCGAGGATTGTCTGGTGATCTATTTTTAGAATTAAAAGCTTTGTTATCAGGATCTTTAATTCCATTGAGTGTAGTTCCTATTGAGAAGTTAAACAGAATGACGCAGAAAAACCATCAGGGCGTTATCGCAGTAATTTCTCCAATTACCTATCAAAATATTGAAGATCTAGTACCAGCAATTTACGAGAAAGGAGAGACCCCATTAATTCTTGTATTGGATAGTGTAACTGATGTACGTAATATGGGAGCTATAGCTCGTACGGCTGCCTGTGTTGGTGTACATGCAATTGTAGTGCCGTTAAAAAATGCTGCTCAAATCAATGCCGACGCCATCAAAACCTCGGCTGGCGCATTATTTTCAATTCCTGTTTGTAGACATGCCAACTTGCATAAAACTTGTTTATTTCTACAGGATAGCGGCTTACAGATTGTGGCCTGCACTGAAAAAACTAACGATTATATTTATGCTCCGGATTACACCATGCCAACTGCAATTGTGATGGGATCGGAAGACGAAGGTATCTCTAATGATTTGTTGAGGGTAGCCGATCACTTAGCCAAAATACCGATGGCGGGAAAGATAGAGTCGCTGAACGTTTCTGTTGCGGCTGGCGTAATTTTATATGAGGCGGTTAGACAGAGAACAGTTTAATGTTTTAAATTATAGTAAACGAAAAAGCTCATTAAACTATGTCTAATGAGCTTTTTCGTGTAAGTTAGATAAGCTAAATAAACTTTCCTCCAAATTTAGCTTTTACATCAGCTACAATATTCTTAACATTCTGTTCCTCTGCTCTCTTGCAAATGAGTAATGTATTATTAGATTCTACAACAATATAATCATGCATTCCCTGTAGGATAACCAATTTCTCTTTTGGAACATTTACCATACAATTAGAAGAATCGTACATCATTACTTGCTCGGAAGGAATTACGGCATTACCTACATAATCCTTTTCTGCCATCTCATAAATAGATGCCCATGTCCCTAAATCAGACCAGCCAAAGTCAGAAGGTAGTACGTAAACGTTATCAGCCTTTTCCATAATACCAAAATCTATAGAAATATTGGTACATAACTGATAGGCGTTACCTATAAAAGCTTTCTCATTTGGTGTATTATAAGCCAATTTTCCACCATTAAATATTTCATGCATATCTGGCAAATGCTCTTCTAAGGCTTTGTTAATTGCTTTAGCAGACCAAATAAATATGCCGGCATTCCAAAGAAAATCACCGCTTTGTAGAAATGACTTAGCAAGTTCAAGATTTGGTTTTTCAGTGAAAGTCTTTACTTTATAAATTTCACTGTTATCGTCTAATTCCTCGTTAGTATATTGAATATATCCATAACCTGTATCAGGTCTATTAGGCTTTATACCTAATGTAATCAAGCAATTATGCTGCACAGCTATTTCCATCGATTTTTCAATGGCATCAATAAATACTTGCTGATTTCCTATCGTATGGTCTGATGGAGCAACAACAATTACCGCATTAGGATTAAGTTGTTCGATCTTCATTGCTCCATAAGCTACGCAAGGCGCAGTATTTCGCATCATTGGTTCAGCTAAAATCTGATTGTCGTTTAAAGAAGGTAGTTGCTCCTTAATTAAATCGGTATAAATGTCATTGGTAACAATGAAGATATTTTCAGGTAAACATATATTCAAAAACCTTTCATAAGTACTTTGAATAAGCGTTTTTCCAACACCAAAAAAATCAATAAATTGTTTCGGAAATTCTGTGCGGCTAACGGGCCAAAATCGGCTACCAACACCGCCAGCCATAATTAATGCGTATCTGTCTTTATTCATTTCAATGGCAAATATATACTTTTATACAATACCCTCCTGTAAAAGATCGTGTAGGTGAACTAGCCCGAAATATCGATCATCCTTAGTAACCAAAATTTGAGTGATGTTATTTTGCCTGATCACTTCTAGCGCTAATAAAGCCAATTCCTCACTATCAATCTTCTTCGGTGTGGTACTCATTAGGTCGCTCGCCTTGATATTTTCAAGGTTAGTATGTCTTTCCAACATCCTTCTAATGTCACCATCGGTAATCATCCCTAAAATCTTTTCACCCTCAATAACAACAACTGCGCCTAAACGGTTTTTACTAATTTGGACAATGATATCCTTAACTGGTGCATCGGGAGATACACTTGGTTTTTCGTTTTTTGACGCAATGTCTCCGGCTTTAAGATAGAGTCTTTTCCCTAACGATCCACCAGGATGATATTTTGCAAAATCGCTAGATTGGAATTTGCGCGCTTCTAGTAAGCAGATCGCAACCGCATCGCCCATGGCCAACTGAGCTGAAGTGCTAGTTGTTGGTGCCAGGTTATGCGGACAGGCTTCTTTTTCTACTGTGGTATTAAGTATAAGGTCTGCTTGTTTGGCTAAATCAGATTCAATATTGCCTAGCATAGCGATCAACTTATTACCAGATAGCTTCAAAAGAGGTGCTAAAAGTTTGATTTCAGGTGTATTGCCGCTTTTCGACAAGCAGAGCACAACGTCATCTTCTTGAATGATACCTAAATCGCCATGTACGGCGTCAGCGGCATGCATAAAAACAGCGGGGGTCCCTGTAGAATTAAAAGTAGCTACAATTTTTTGAGCAATGATGGCACTTTTGCCAATTCCCGTCACAATAACCCTTCCTTTGCTTAAAAGAATGGTATTTATAACTTCAACAAAATCATCGTTCAAATAATCGATGAGCTTCAAGATTGCTTCCGATTCAAGCTTTAAAGTAGCGATCGCAGAATCTATTATAGATTTTTTACTTTCCAAAGAGAATTTATTAGTAAATTAATACTTTAATTACTGCAAAATTATGTTATTTTGAACAATAATAGCACACAATATTTAGTACAGGAAATGGACGTTAAGAAATCTTTATTTGATAACCTTCAAACATTCTTCGGTTTCGATAATTTTAAAGGTGATCAAGAATCGATTATTACAAACATATTAGAGGGTAAAAACACCTTTGTCATTATGCCAACTGGCGGAGGAAAGTCCATCTGCTATCAGTTGCCAGCATTGATGAGTGAAGGTACGGCCATCGTAATTTCGCCTCTGATAGCGCTGATGAAAAATCAGGTCGACCAGATTAGGGCATTTGGAGGAAGCGATAGCGTGGCGCACTTTTTAAATTCCTCTTTAAACAAATCTGAAATTACCCAGGTAAAAAGTGATTTGTTGAATGGTCATACAAAATTGCTGTATGTCGCTCCAGAGTCTTTAGCTAAAATAGAGAACATAGAGTTTTTAAGGTTACTTAAAATATCTTTTGTGGCAGTAGACGAAGCACACTGTATTTCTGAATGGGGACATGATTTTAGACCCGAGTACAGGAAAATTAGACAGGTGATTGCTGGATTAGGTGAAAACATTCCGATCATAGCCCTCACTGCTACAGCAACACCTAAAGTTCAGCAAGATATCATCAAGAACTTAGGGATGACTGACGCCACGTTATTCAAGTCTTCATTTAATAGACCAAACCTTTTTTACGAAATTAGGCCTAAGAAAAATATCGCGAAGGAAATTATCAGGTATGTAAAATATAATTCTGGTAAATCCGGTATCATTTATTGCCTAAGCAGAAAGAAAGTAGAAGAGATTGCTGAAACGCTCAATATAAATGGCATAAAAGCATTGCCTTACCATGCGGGCTTAGAACCAAAAGTAAGAGCCGATACACAGGATAAATTCTTAATGGAAGATGTTGATATCATTGTTGCTACTATTGCGTTTGGAATGGGTATTGACAAACCTGATGTTAGGTTTGTAATTCACCACGACATTCCTAAAAGTATGGAAGGCTACTATCAGGAAACTGGTAGAGCGGGACGTGACGGCGGAGAAGGGGTTTGCATAGCGTTCTACTCGCAGAAAGATGTCGAAAAGCTGGCTAAGTTTATGAAAGATAAGCCTGTGGCGGAACGAGAGATAGGCACTCAAATATTAAAAGAGGTCATAGATTATGCTGAATCTTCAGTTTGCAGAAGAAAACAGATTTTACATTATTTCGGCGAGAACTTTAATGAAACAGGTTGCAATTGCATGTGTGATAATTGCAAAAAACCTAAACAGCAATTCGAAGCGGAAACGCAGCTATTGACCCTGTTAAAATTAGTAGAAACTTCAGGTGAAAAATTCGACGATGCCCATTTGTTAAACGTGTTTATGGGCTATGAAACGGCGCAAACCATAGCATATGAGCACAGTAAACTTCCCGAATTTGGTTCAGGTAAAATTGAAGGGGAAATGCTTTGGAAATCTCTTTTGCGACAAGCGGTATTAAACAACTTTTTAGCCAAAGATATTGACAATTATGGTTTACTAAAATTAACCAAAGCTGGTAGAGACTACATTGAGAGTCCTTATAACCTAAAATTTATTTTAAATGAAGTTTCAGAACTTGTTGGTGATGATGATGATGATGAACCTAAACAAGGAACAGCTGTACTGGACACGCAACTACTTCAGTTATTAAAAGACTTAAGAAAGAAAATAGCTAAGCAAAAGAATGTACCTCCATTTGTTGTTTTTCAAGATCCTTCTCTAGAAGAAATGTGCACCCATTATCCAATCACTAGTGATGAGTTAAAACAAATCTCTGGCGTAGGTAATGGAAAGGCGTTAAAATTTGGTGCCGCATTTTTAGACCTGATAAAAAAATACGTTGACGACAATAATATAGATCGACCTGTCGATCTGGTTATCAAAACACAAGCCAACAAATCAGCACTAAAGGTTTCCATCATTCAGAATATTGATAGACAAATAGGATTAGAAGATATCGCCCGTTCTAAAGGCATTACTTATGTGGATGTGTTGAAGGAAGTTGAAGCAATTGTTAACTCTGGAACAAAACTTAATCTTACCTATTATATTGACGAAATGATTGATGAAGATAGACAGGACGAGGTATTTGACTACTTCCAATCTGCGGATACCGATTCCATTGATTTAGCGCTAAAAGACTTGGGAGAAACAGATTACACTAGAGAGGAAATTCAACTGATGCGCATTAAATTTATGAGTGAGTTAGGTAATTAATTTTGCAAGCCTATAAAGGTAACTCATCATACTCATTACTATATAAAAAATGATAAACTACTTAGACAAATTAAAACATACAGATAGTAACAACTTTTTTTTAATGGCCGGACCTTGTGCGATAGAGGGTGAAGATATAGCCATGCGTATAGCTGAAAAAATTGTATCCATTACCGATAAACTTAATATCCCATACATTTTTAAGGGTTCTTATAGAAAAGCAAACAGAAGTAAAGGTTCATCTTTTACGGGTATTGGTGATGAAAAAGCACTAAAGATATTAGAGCGGGTTGGAAGAGAATTTAATGTGCCTACTGTTACAGATATCCATGAAAGTGCCGAGGCTGCTATGGCTGCAGCTTACGTAGACGTTTTGCAGATTCCTGCTTTTTTATGCCGTCAGACAGATTTGCTGATTGCTGCTGCAGAGACGGGAAAGGTTGTAAATGTTAAAAAAGGTCAGTTTTTAGCTGCTGGATCGATGAAGTTTGCTGTAGAAAAAATTAAGGATGCGGGAAATAACAAAGTGATCTTAACAGATAGGGGCAATACTTTTGGTTACCAAGATCTTATTGTTGATTATAGAGGCTTACCCGAGATGCAAAGCTTTGGCATTCCTGTTGTCATGGACTGTACACACTCTTTGCAACAACCAAATCAAAGTAGCGGTGTAACTGGCGGCAAGCCAGAACTAATTACCACTATTGCTAAAGCTGCTATTGCTGTTGGAGCTGACGGGCTTTTTATCGAAACTCATCCAGATCCGGCTAATGCAAAATCTGACGGTGCTAATATGCTGAACTTAGCTTTACTTGAAGAATTATTAGTTAAGCTAGTAAAGATCAGACAAGCAGTAATTTAAATGATCAGAAGTCGCGTATTTTTATCTGCCGAATGGCGAAAACTTGCGTTGGCCAATTACGAAGTTAACAAAGAGATACTACAGCAATATTTACCACCATTTACCGAATTGGATGACTGGCAAGGAAAATATTATGTAAGTCTAGTCGGTTTCATGTTTATGGATACTAAACTTAGAGGTTTTGGTATTCCATTTCATATAAATTTTGAAGAAGTTAACTTGCGGTTTTATGTAAAGTATAACGATGCTGGGAGCTGGAAGAGAGGTGTAGTATTTATTAAAGAAATAGTTCCCAAACCTGCCATCACCTTCGTTGCTAATACTGTGTATAAAGAAAATTATCAGACCTTACCCATGAAACATAAATGGGAAACAGGCAAAGATGAATTATTGGTAGCATACCTTTGGAAAACTAAAAGCTGGAATAAATTTTCAGTCAGGACAAATCTAGAAAGTGAAGCCATGGAAATTGACAGTGAAGAAGAATTTATTACTGAGCATTTTTGGGGCTATACTAAAATAGGAGAGCGCATCACCTCAGAATATCAAGTAGAACATCCAAGATGGGAAGTTTATCCTGTAAAGGACTATGAAATCGATGTTGATTTCGGTGCTAACTATGGAGAAGATTTTGCTTTTTTAAATGAAATGAAACCCAATTCGGTAATGTTGGCCGAAGGTTCACCAATTAATGTGCTAAAAGGAAAGCGGATTAGAAGTTAACTATATTTTCACTACTAAAAACTCAGTTCTTCTGTTCTTCTTTCTACCACTTTCTGTGCTATTGTCAAATGCAGGTTGATCTTCGCCTAAGCCTCTGTAAGTGAGTTGCTTCTTAGCAACACCGTTACTAACCAAATACTCGTGAACAGCTTTAGCCCTGTTTTCAGAAAGCTTATGATTTGCTTTGCTGTCTCCAACATTATCCGTATGCCCTTGAATTTCAATTTCCATTGTCGGATTTGATATCATTGCTTCTACCAAAATATTTAATTCTACCATAGACCGAGGCAATAATTCAAACTTATTGGTATCAAAAAATATATTGTTAAGCACAACATTGCTACCCACCTTAATTTTATGCAATAGAATTTCTAGTTCAAATGGCTTATCCGCATCACCAGCTTTAATATCAAAGTGCTTTGAATAAAGTAAGTATCCTTCCGCAAGTACGTTAAACGAATAGGCTTGATTGGCAGGCATCACCGCCATAAAATCTCCAGTAATTTTATCGGTGATTTCATTATAAGCTGCAATATCAGTCCTTAAGTTAATTACTAAGACCGACGCCTGCAATGTTTCCTTTGTTTCTGCATCTTTTACCATGCCCTTTACGTAAGTTACTGGTTCAGGCTTCAAAACCTCAGGCAGTTTAAAATGATAAATATCTACATCTCCAAAACCACCATCCAAATTAGAAGAAAATAAGCCTTCTTTACCATCTGCACTTACTATAAATCCAAACTCGTCGTTAAAGGTATTGATAGGATATCCTAGGTTCAAAGCTTTGGAAAAAGTACCATCACTTTGTAACCTACTATAAAAAATATCTTTTTGTCCTAAGCCAGGCCATCCGTCGGAAGAAAAGTATAAGGTTTTACCATCTGGATGGATGAACGGTGTCGCTTCGTCATACAGTGTATTTATATTTGGGCCTAAGTTGGTTGGTGCCGTCCAATATCCCTCATCATTTATCACCGACTTCCAGATATCATACCCTCCAAAGCCTCCAGGTCTATTACTTAAGAAATAAAGCGTGCTGCCATCCGCACTAATGGAAGGTTGCGATTCCCACTCGCCAGTATTAATGGTTTGCCCTAAGTTGACAGGCTTACTCCAATCATTTCCTTCTCTTCTACAAACATAGATATCGCATCTACCAATTCCATCTGGTCTATTACATCCTGTAAAAAATAAATATCGACCATCAGGCGATATAGATTGCGCACCTTCGTTGAAGTTTGGCGTATTAATGTTTTCACTTAGAGATTTCGCTTGTTGCCATTCTCCATTTTTTTTCACTGAAGTATAAAAATCTTCATTTCCTTTTACGTTTCTTGTGAATATGATGGTTTGTCCATCAGCTGTTAAGGCGGGGAAATAATCACGGTATTCACTATTTACATAGAAACCCATATTAAAAGGTTCATAGGGAACAGGCTTCTTTATAGCTTCAATAGAAAAATCACAGTCCAGAATATACTTTTTTGCTTTATCAATAAATTTTGGGTCGACGCTACCAGACTTAGCTATAAAACGCTCAAAACTACGTTTAGCTTCTACATAATCTCCTGTTTGTAACTCCGTTTCTCCTAATAGAAAGTGAATATTAACATTTTCATCTTTGGCAACTTTAATCGCCAATCGATAATTTTCCTTTGCTTTTTGGGTATTTCGAATTCTTTTATAAATGTCACCTAGTTGGAGATAAGCTTTTTGGAAGTTCGGATCAGCTTTTACAGCATCATTTAAGTTTTTAATAGCTTCGTCAAAGATGTTTTGCCTTACAAATTGCTGAGCATCTTCGAAACTGTTCTGAGCCTTTTTAATTGTAGATTGACCGTAAGCAGAAAAACAGAAGCTAAGAAGTATAAAAAGAAAGTATCTGCGCATAAAAGTTAAAAGTCGAAAAATCAAAAGCCAGAAATAAAGCGGCTAAGCAATTTACGAACAATTAATCAGCTAAGCAATTTGAACAGTTAACCAAAAACTATGGAATATTTAAATATTTGTGCGTTTGTAAAGAAATTTCCCACTTAGGATTAGCCATTACGTAATCGATGATTAATGGCGTAATGATACTAGCCTTAGACCATTCTGGTTGCAGATATAATTTACAATTAGGTCCTACCATTTCTGCATATTTTTCTGCCCATTCAAAATCACTTTTATTGAATACAATAACCTTCAACTCATTAGCAAAAGGAGCAATGTCTGGTCTTGGTGCTTTAAATTTTTTTGGAGATAAGCAGATCCAGTCCCAAGAGCCAGAAAGGGGATAAGCTCCAGAGGTCTCGATAAAAGTTAGAATTCCTTTATCTTGTAGCTTTTTGGTCAGATAATCCAAGTTGTAAATCAAAGGTTCTCCGCCAGTAACAACCACAGCTTTTCCAGGAAAAGTATCGGCCTTATCGGCAATATCATCACTCAGCGTTAAAGGGTGCAACTCAGCATCCCAACTTTCCTTCACATCACACCAATGGCAACCTACGTCACAACCTCCCAAACGAATGAAATAAGCAGCTTTACCTGTGTTATATCCTTCGCCTTGAATGGTGTAAAATTCTTCCATTAAAGGAAGTAGGGTGCCGTCTTCGGGAATGTGATGTGCCATAGAAATTTAAGGTTGCAAAGTTAATTAATTATAGCAAAATATGGCAATGTTCGTATCTTGCTTTATTAATATGACAGCAATATGAAGTGGATAAAACTAGATCTAGAATTGCCTGAGGATGATTTTGTGATGATGGTTAAATTAGACGGCAAGAAACTATGTCTAGTCAGGCACAATAATAAACTTCATGCGTTACAAAACAGTTGCCCGCATGCTGGAGGAATTCTAAGTGGCGGCTGGTGCAAAAATGGCAACATCATTTGTCCAATTCACCGTTATGAATATAGCTTAACAACTGGTAAAGGCTTAACTGGCCAAAACGATTACGTGGATGTTTATCCGATAGAAGAGCGGGAAGATGGTTTTTATATCGGTTTACCAGAGGGATTTTGGAAGCGATTCTTTACTTAAACAAATGCTTATCAAAGAAACCTTTGCAAGAAAGCACTTCAATTTCAGAAAAGTAAAAGTCCTCAATATCTTCCGTTACAATGCAATTGCACTTGATAGATTTTGCTGCGTAATATTCTAAACCGTCTTCAAAATCATTAATCATTTTATTTGATAAAGTTGCTATAACGCCATTACTCGTATTATCGGCAACTTTTATATGCTCACATAAAATGGATATTTTTTGTTTAGCAGTAGCTCTATTTTTCTTCTCAGCAAAATAATAGGCAATCGCCAAACACATAGGAGAGGTGTAAATCTCAAATTTAGGGTTACTTGCTAAACTTAATATCCGTGATGAATAATTAAACAATGGAAATTCTTTATTCAAAACAGAAACCAACACGTTGGCATCTAAGAAAATCCTTGTCATTTTACTCTGACTTTTTAGAACTGAAGAATTCTTCTTTTAAATCTTTTCTAGATGATTTTGGTGTACGCTTGTATGCTGCTTCACCTTCGGCAACCATACTAACCCAATCACTTATTGGAAAGTCTTCTAATGATTTATATTGTTTAGAAGTAACCTGTGTAAGTAAATATTCAATTAAACGAGATAAACTAATATTGTTTGCAGCAGCGTACTTCTTAGCCTTTTCTACTACTTCTTGATTAAAGCTTAAAGTTAATTTGGTATCCATATTTACCTCCGTTATTAATAACATAACAAAGATAACGATTATACGTGTAAATAAAAATAGCTATACGTATTTTATTCCTTAAGTGAGTAACATTTCTACCAATCGCAACTCGGAAATCCAAATCGTAATCTAGTAGATCTCTTTTCTAGCTGATGCTAGCGTGTTCTTCAATAAGCCGACAATAGTCATTAGCCCTACACCACCAGGAACAGGCGTAATAAACGAAGATTTAGGGGCAACATTTTCGAAATCTACATCACCATATAACTTAAAGCCGGATTTAGTTTCTGTAGAAATTTCTCTGTTAATACCTACATCAATCACAATAGCCCCATTTTTAACCATATCAGCAGTAATAAAGTTCTTTTTTCCGATAGCAGCAATAATGATATCTGCCTGTAGAACTTGCTCTTTTAGATCTTTAGTCTTGCTATGCGTTAAAGTAACGGTACAGTTTCCAGGATTAGCGTTACGAGCCATCAATACACTCATTGGACTACCCACAATATTACTTCTGCCAACTACAACGCAATGCATTCCTGTTGTATCAATATGGTAAGCTTGTAACATCAACAAAATTCCATAAGGTGTAGCTGGGATATAGCAAGGTAAATTACGCATCATTCTACCCAAATTGATAGGGTGGAAGCCATCTACATCTTTCTTTGGATTTATTGTTTCCGTAACTTTTTCCGGATCGATGTGTTTGGGTAATGGCAACTGAACAATCAGACCGTCAACATCAGTATCAGCATTTATTTCTTTAACCTTTTCTAAAAGCTCAGCTTCGGTTACAGCGTTGTCATAACGATATAAAGAAGATTTAAAACCCACTTTTTCGCAATTCTTCATTTTACTAGCTACGTAGGTTTCGCTGCCACCATCATTACCAACTAAAATGGCAACCAAATGAGGTTTTCTACCTGTTGCTGCTAAAAATTGAGCTGCTTCTTCAGCTATTTCTATTTTAACTTTTTCTGATACGTATTTTCCGTCTAATAATTGCATATGAGATATGAGATGTGAGATGCGAGAAGTGAGATATGAAGTTCGACGATTTAATTCTCAAATCTCATATCTAATTTCGCACATCTAATTTAATCTAATTTTAAAACAGCCATAAACGCCGTCTGTGGTATTTCTACGTTACCCACCTGACGCATACGTTTTTTACCTTTTTTCTGTTTCTCTAATAATTTACGTTTACGAGAAATATCACCACCGTAACACTTGGCAGTCACATCTTTACGTAAAGCACTTAAAGTTTCTCTGGCAATAACTTTAGCGCCAATAGAAGCTTGTATTTTAATCTCGAATTGCTGACGAGGGATTAGCTCTCTTAATTTTTCGCAGATTTTCTTTCCGAAATCGTAAGCATTACTGCGGTGAATTAATGAAGATAAAGCATCTACAGGTTCTTCGTTTAATAATAAATCCAGGCGTACCAAATCAGATTTTTTGTAGCCAATTTGATGATAATCAAAAGAAGCGTAGCCTTTAGAAAGTGTTTTTAATTTATCATAGAAATCAAAAACAATCTCGCCCATTGGCATTTCAAAAACCAGCTCAACTCTATCAGAAGTTAAATAAGATTGGTTAATAATTGTGCCTCTTTTTTGGATACAAAGCGACATGATGGGGCCAACGAAGTCTGCTTTTGTAATGATAGTTGCCTTAATAAATGGTTCTTCAACCCTTTCTAACTTACTTGGATCTGGTAAATCTGAAGGATTGTTCACGATAATCTCGTCGTCTTTAGTGGTATAAGCTTTGTAAGATACGTTGGGCACCGTAGTAATTACGGTCATATCAAACTCACGCTCTAAACGCTCTTGGATAATTTCCATGTGTAGCATCCCTAAGAAACCACAACGGAAACCAAAGCCTAATGCGGCAGAACTTTCTGGCTCAAAAACAATAGAAGCATCATTAAGCTGCAATTTGTGCATTGCTTCTCTCAATTCTTCGTATTCATCAGTATCTACTGGATAAATACCAGCGAATACCATTGGTTTTACTTCTTCAAAGCCTTGGATAGCACCTGTTGCTGGTCTGCCAACGGTAGTGATCGTATCACCAACTTTTACTTCACGAGCCTCTTTAATACCAGAAATAATATAACCAACATCACCAGTTTTAACCGATGTTCTTGGCGACATATCTAGTTTCAAAATGCCAACTTCGTCAGCTAAATATTCTTTGCCAGTATTAATGAATTTAACTTTGTCTCCTTTTTTAATTTCTCCATGTACAACTTTATAATAAGCAATAATACCTCTAAAAGAATTGAAAACACTATCAAAAATCAAAGCTTGTAATGGTGCGTCCGGCTCGCCAACTGGTGATGGAACACGGTCAACAATGGCTTGCAAAATATCTGGGATACCCATACCAGTTTTACCAGATGCTGGAATAATATCTTCCCTTTTGCATCCAATCAGGTCGATAATTTGGTCCTTTACTTCTTCTGGCATTGCACCAGGCAAATCCATTTTATTTAAGATTGGAATAATCTCCAAATCGTGCTCTAAAGCCAAATAGAGATTAGAAATTGTTTGCGCTTGTATACCCTGTGAGGCATCTACAATTAATAAAGCACCTTCGCAAGCAGCAATAGAACGCGAAACTTCGTAAGAAAAATCCACGTGTCCAGGGGTATCAATTAGGTTGAAAACAAATTCCTGATCACCCAATTTATAGTTCATTTGTATCGCATGACTTTTAATGGTAATGCCACGCTCACGCTCTAAATCCATGTTATCCAACAACTGTGCCTGTGCTTCACGCTGCGAAATAGTGTTGGTATATTCTAATAAACGGTCAGCCAAAGTGCTCTTACCGTGGTCAATATGTGCAATTATGCAAAAATTACGTATATTCTTCATCTTTGTGCAAAGATATATTTTTTACCCGAAATAATTGGTGTATATATCAGCAGCGTATTTCTTTGTTTTAACGCAAAATATATCTTTGTAAAATATACTAGGCTAAATACTACGCAATGTTTCTTATATTCATCATCATCTTTTTTGTCAACCGAATTAATAATGCTCTAGAAAAAGACACTTCGATAGCTGCTTTATCTGAAGTTAAAAACACAAGTTATATTCCGAATTACCTTCCTTTTGTTTTTCACGTTGTGATAGCACTGCTCGTTTTAACCACGTTTTTTTCATTCAAATTACTTAGTGAAGAGCGGATTGATATATTAATTGGTGATATTTCGTTTCAGTTCTATTCGACACTTTTACTGGTAATTATTGGTTTAATAAGCCCGTTTACCAAACTGCGACCCGAAACCAATGAAAAGTTACAATCGCTTGCTAGTGCAACGAATAACCCAATTCCAAAGTGGTTGGCAGAAGGTAATAATTTGATGATTGTTAAAGTTTTAGCCTGTGTAGCTATGGTATTTTATTTCATTTACAACAAATTCATCAAACTTCCATCGCTAAATGACAATCTGTTTTCTAGCATTGCCATTTTTCTGATTTTCTTTTACCTATTTAATAATCTAGTACAGTTGTTTCGTGATCCTGTACAATTCAGAAAAAGCAACATGCTAAGACTTAGCGTATTGTTTAACTCTATCAAAACAACATTTTTTGTATTAATCGGGACGATAGTTTTGATTTTTTTCCCTTCGGCAATTATGGGTTTAAAGTTTGTAGACGAATTTAATCCTTTAATTGTCGCATTGTTGGGCTACAATATCATTATGGCACATAACGAATACAAAGTTTTGAAACTCTTGCATAGACCGGAGGATAATTAGAAAAGCTGTTTTTGTAGTTGTTTGGAACGAAAGCCTGGCTTTACGTTATTATTCCCGAATTCTTCGGGACATAACCACTTCATACAAAAGCGGGTGCTGCTATTTAAGGTTCAAAACCAAATCGTTTAAAAGGAAGTTAAAAACAATGAATGATTTACATTTTACCTCAGTTAAAACCGAGGGGCTGTAAACGCATTATAAAATTTTCCTACGGTTTACTCAATAATTTTCATCCTTGAAAATGGATAGCCATTACAGCCTTTTCTTGGATTCTTCCGATCTGCTGCCGCGGTTTGTTCAGCTTCTGTGTCGGTTAGTGCTTTGTAGGAGGTCAAGCAAAAGCCCCAATGCCAAGGTGCCATTCCCTCGAAAGTCATCAAATCTATTCGGGTATACTTATTTTCATCAGCTTTATGACCGCTGCCATTTTTAGCGATGAGGTATTGTTCTTTATCATTCCACTTGATGATATGGTATTTAATATTTGGATGTTGCACCCATAAAGTGTCATTGATGGTATATTTGATACCGTAATCATCAGTAAAATTTCCCTTTGCAAAATTAGGTGCTTTAGTTTGCGACCAAGTGGCAATTGGTAATAACAAAAGTAGAAGAAGTAATTTCATGTTATCGTACTTTTTCATAATCCTCTCAACAGTTTTGATAATTCTTTCACCTTAACAATGTCCGTTTGCTCGTAGCTAAACTCATCGGCATCTTTACCACCCATCTTACTCGCTTCATTTTTAAATTGCATCTTACTTCCAACAGTCGATTTAGCTGTGGTGTGAAAACTTCGAGCTCCTGTAATTTTAGCGATTTCAATAATATTCAAGGCATTAATACCTGCTCCAGGCATAATTTCAATCCTACCGTTAGCTTCAGTTATGATCTTTTTTATCTCGTCAACTCCAACAAAAGCATCTTCTTTACCACCAGAAGTTAAGATTCTCACAAAGCCTAGTTTAATAATGCTTTCTAGGGAAGAACTTAAATTGATGCTCATGTCAAAAGCTCTATGAAATGCTACCGGCAGGGGCGTAGCCGCGGCAATAATCCTAGCACAACGCATATCGTCAACAGTTCCATCGGGGTTAAGTAATCCTATCACTACACCGCTGCAGCCTATTTTCTTACAGAAAGATAGGTCCTCCAGTATATTTTCAAACTCTGCCTCACTATAATTAAAATCTCCACCTCTTGGTCTGATTAAAGGCCAAACTTCTAAATATAAATTCTCTACGCACCATTTAATTTGTCCATAACTTGGTGTGGTGCCACCTTCACCTAAGTTAGCACAAAGCTCTATTCGCTGAGCACCACCTTTTTCAGCGGCAATAGCAGATTCCACAGAATTAGCACAAATTTCTAGCGTAAACTTTTTCGAATTTTCTTCTGCTATCACCATTACAAATTAGTTTGTGTCGTCAACTAAACCGACAACTTTCCAACCATCTGCAGTTTTAGAAGTACCTAGTCGTTGAATAGATTTACCACCATCAGGATACCAACAAACTTCCGTGATGATCCAGTAGTTTTCATTCACCTTTTCTCTATTGGTAAAGGCTCTTTTTAAATGGCTAAATTGTGGCCATTCGCCTTCTGAGGTATGTTTGATGAAGCTAAGTTCTAAAACTTCCGCTGTTTGCTTAATCATATCTTCATCGACAACCCTGCTATCCATACCGCTAAGCATTTGTTTGGCTTCAGTATAAAAATCTTTACAAGCCACTGCTTTTTCTATATTTTGCTCATCATAAGCATTTTCCAATGAAAGAATCGCACCTTCTGGAGTATCAAAATCCGCTTTGAAATAATCAAATCCTTCATCTATGTGCATTCCTACGCTCTGATCAAACGCCTGTTTTTGGTCGTCTGGAATACCTTCTCTAATAGCTCTAAGCGTATAACCGCCAACTAACCTGCCATTTTCAATGATCATCCAATCGGAAATGAAGTCCCTGTCTATGCCAATTTTTTGATCTAATTTTACTGTTTTAACATCTATAGGTTCATTACCAATAGTACCGAATAAGTTCCCTTCGTCATCAAAATGAGGCTCAATTAACCAAATATGCTCGCCTATTTCACCATCCATGATGCAAACTTTAATAGAGAAATAATTGTGATAGGGCTGGGGATCTTTCAAACTTTCTTCAAAATACCATAACGTCAAATTAGCCTTTTCTATAGCCCAGTTCATTCTTTCGTCTTCATTTTCGATGTAAACCATACTTGGTTCGCCTTCACGATCAACTACTTTCTTCTTTCCGAAAATTTTAGATAATAATCCCATGTATTTTTATTTATTATGCTGATTTTAACGTATCCGTTAAAGGGGGAAACTATGTCTCCTCTCGTATTTTAAGTTATATTAGTAACTCGCTTATAGCGAATTATCGGTTAATAATAACTTTCTCCCTTAATAATTAAATCCTGCTTTTGGATATCGCAAACTGAAAATGTAAAACCTTTTTGTATAGCATAAGCACCATATGCTCCGTCTTTATTGAGCGCAAGAAAACCAACCTGTAAATCTTTGGTACTATTTTTTTTCTTTTTGATGATCCGCATTACTGCTTCTTTACAAGCCTCTTCTGGTGAATAGCCCTGTCGCATTAATTCAACTACTAAAAATGAGCCCACATTTCTTACCACTTCTTCTCCAACACCTGTAGCAGTTGCGCCACCAATTTCATTATCGATATACAAACCAGCACCAATAATTGGACTGTCGCCAATACGACCATGTAATTTGTAGGCCATCCCACTTGTGGTGCAAGCTCCTGCTAAGTTTCCATGACTATCTAAAGCCAACATTCCAATGGTATCGTGGTTGTATTGGTTTCCTGGTAATTTTTCAGGTGAAGCATTGCGTGCATCATCGTAAAGCTTATTTTCAATGTTACTCACCGGTTCGTACTTGGCATCCTTAGCCCATTTTTCCCAATCTTTTTTGCTGTTTGCTGTAAGCAAGTTTTCAGTTTTAAAACCTTGTTCTATAGCAAATTGCAACGCTCCATCTCCAGCAAGCATTACATGAGGTGTCTTTTCCATCACCAGGCGTGCGACAGCAATAGGGTGTTTGATTTTTTCTAAGGCAAGCACTGCACCACAATTACTAAGATGATCCATAATGCAGGCATCTAAGGTAACGATACCATCTCGATCAGGTAAACCACCGTAACCAACAGATTGATTTTTCACATCAGCTTCTGCGACTTTAACGCCGCTTTCAACAGCATCCAATGCTTTACCATTACTACTTAGCACTTTCCATGCATCTGCATTGGCCGCTACACCAAAGTCCCAAGTGGAAATGACAATAGGCTTGTTAATCTTGCTATCTTTTGAAATGCAAGACTTATTTAATGCAACAACTGCTGCAGACAGTGTGGTGGTTTGGATAAATTTCCGACGATTATACATGAGCGTTAATTGATTTCAAAGTCGTCAGAATCTTTTAAAAAAGGAAACTGTCTTCTAATTTTCTCCAATTCAGCATAATTAATGCTGAAAGTGTACAAATCTTCGTCTTCAGGCTTATAGTAAACAGTATTGCCCGAAGGATCTATACACATGGAGTGCCCGCTATGATAAATTTGGTTACCATCATGTCCAACGCGATTTACACCGATGACATAACTTTGGTTTTCGATAGCTCTGGCGTGAATTAGCGTTCTCCAATGCGACGTCCGTTTATCTGGCCAACTAGCAACTAATAGTAAAATATCATAAGCTGCATCTTTATTACGTAACCATACTGGAAAGCGCAGATCATAACAAATGGCTAACCTAATTTTCCATCCTTTGAGTTCTACAATTACGGGCACTTTACCTGCAGAAAAATGCTGATCTTCATTCCCCAAACCAAATAAATGATGCTTATCGTAATATTGATATTCGCCATCAGGTTTTACCCAAACCATACGATTATAATAACTACCGTTTTCTTTGATCATTAAGCTCCCAGTAACTACACAATCGTAACTCGCAGCAGTTTTTTTGATCCACTGCATGGTTTTACCGTCCATTTCTTCAGCTAGTTCTTCCGACCGCATGGTGAAGCCAGTATTAAACATTTCTGGCAGTACAATCAGATCAGTTTTTTCACGGACACCCCCTGACAATCGTAATCCAATATTTTGTAAATTTTTATCAACATTTTCCCAGAACAGATAGGCCTGAAAGATTGTGACTTTAAGATTCTGGATGTTAAGGTAATGTGGTTCCATGAGCGAATTATAATATCTATTTTATAATTTAATTAATTTTTCTACTGCTTTTTCCAAGGTGCTATTTTCTTTGGCAAAGCAAAAACGCAATACGTGATGGTCTTTGTTTTTGGTATAAAAAGCGGATACAGGAATTGCGGCAACACCGAAATCAGTAACCAATTTCTTTGCAAAATCAGTATCGTTCTCTTGGCTAATGTTCTTATAGCTTACGCATTGAAAATAAGATCCTTTACAAGGTAAAAGCTCAAATTTAGTTTCCTTGAGTAATTGTTGAAAGAAGTCTCTTTTCTGCTGAAAGAAGACAGGAATTTCTTGATAGATGTTACTTGAATTTAAATAATTGCTAATGCCTACTTGCATAGGTGTATTAACGCTAAAAACATTAAATTGGTGTATCTTTCTAAATTCAGCCATTAATTTAGCAGGAGCTAGGCAATAGCCCATTTTCCACCCAGTAGTATGCAATAGCTTGCCAAATGAGGCTACAATAAAGCTTCTATCGGCCAATTCCGGATACAAAGCCACACTTTGGTGCTGCTCGCCGTCAAAGATAATATGTTCGTAAACTTCGTCGCTTAGAATTAAGATATCTGTGTCTTTAGTAAGTTTAATCAAAGCATCAATATCCTCTTTTCTCAAAATACTCCCAGTTGGATTATGTGGAGAATTTATAATGATCATTCTCGTATTAGCTGAGAACAGCTTTTTCACCATTTCCCAATCAATTTTATAATTGGGTGCTTCCAGCTCAAAAGGCTTTACCAATCCACCCAATAACTTAATGGTAGGAGAGTAGCAATCGTAAGCAGGTTCAAAGATAATTACTTCATCACCAGCAGTAATAAAAGTGTTTATAGCTGTAAAAATTGCTTGTGTACCTCCAGCAGTAATGGTTATTTCTGTTTCTGGATCATATTTTGTTTGGTAGAAATTCTCAATTTTATCTGCAATTTGTTCTCTCAACGGAAGATAGCCAGCCATGGGAGCATACTGGTTAAATCCATCTTTCATGGCTTGGTTAATAGCCGCAATTAGTTTTTCATCTGTGCCGTAATCTGGAAACCCTTGTGATAAATTAATAGCTTGATGATCGGCGGCGAGTTTGGACATCACCGTGAAAATAGTAGTACCAACAGTAGGCAGTTTAGAAGTTATGTTTATCATCTAATACGAAAATAGTAATAATATGTATGATTTTTAACGTCTGTATCCTTTATAAGGTATAAATCTATTGCTAATTGATTTTAGCTTTTATTTTTATACTGCCTACAATTAAACAAGCTAAAGCTGTTAATGCCGCGACAGTCATTACAGCTGGCATTGGCCAAACTACATCAGCGGCGAACATGCTAATTGCAGCAGATGCTAAAGCTCCTAAACCCATTTGTAAGGCTCCCATTAAGGCAGAGGCACTTCCTGCATTTTTGCTAAATGGTGCCAGAGATAACGCAGAGGCATTAGGGTTAATGAAGCCTAAACAACCTAAAAATAATGCTATAAAAGCGATAGTGGTATAAAGATTTAATAGATTGGAAATAGCAGCCAATAAGAATAAAATGCTAAATATACATTGAGCTAACAAGGCCCAAAAAACTATTTTCTTACTGGTAAACCACCTCAATATATAGCTGTTTACCTGACTAAAGCCGATAAAGAAAACGGAAAGCAACGCAAATATCCAGCCGTAACCTGTTTCAGTAACTTTATAGATATCCATAAATACCACAGGTGATGAAGATACGTAAGCAAACAAACCACTAAAGGTAATAGCACTTACTAGCGCGTAGGTATAAAAGCTTGGCTCTTTTAAAACAATTAGAAAGTTATTTAAGATAGGTTTCGGTTTTAGCGAATAACTTGGATCTGGTTTGTAACTTTCTGGCAAACTCCATATACTGGCTAAAAGCATTACAATTGCCATCAAGCCTAGAAAGAGAAATACAGATTTCCAACCTAAAGCCGCAATTAAATAGCCGCCAGCTGTTGGTGCCAACATGGGAGACACAGCAATAACCAGCATCAACGAAGCAAAAACCTTTGGACTTTCTTCTACAGTAAAAAGATCTCTAACCATTGCAATTGCAGCAACCGAAGCCGAGCAACAGCCAACAGCTTGGATAAATCTTAAAACTATCAATTGATCTATCTTATTAACGAACAGACAACTTACCGAAGATAATATGAATAAAGACAGACCAAAGTATAGTGGTTTTTTTCTTCCGAATTTATCCAATAACGGTCCGTAAAGCAACTGACCCGCAGAAATACCAATGAAGAAGGTAGCTAAGGATAGGGATACATTTGGTACATCGGTTTTTAAATCTTTTGCGATGGCTTTAAATCCTGGTAAATACATATCTATAGAAAATGGAGCCAATGCTGCCAAGCAACCTAGAATTAATATTAACCGAAAAGATTTAGAATTTGCCATGATGGTTTTTTGAAGGCGCAAAGATGAGTAATTATCATTTACAAAGTCGTCTACTTTTTGTAAAATAGAGTTGATTCAGTACAACAATAATTCAACTCATTTTATATCAAAAATTTGTACTTTAGTCGCTATGACTTTTAAAACCAAAGAAAGCCGACTACTACTTATTTTAGGTGCATTTTTCGTAGCCAACACACTCATGTCAGAGTTTATTGGTGTAAAGATTTTTTCTGTTGAAGGCGTATTAGGAATTAAAAAGTTTGACATCAATTTATTTGGTGTTCCTAATTTGTCTTTTAATATGTCTGCAGGCGTTTTAACTTGGCCTATTGTGTTCATCATGACAGATATCATAAACGAATACTTTGGTGTAAAACAGGTACGCTTCCTTTCTATATTGACATCAGTTTTAATAGGTTTTGCTTTTTTTGTGGTATGGATGGCAATTAAACTGCAACCGGCAGATTTTTGGTTGGTGCAAGAAGTTGATGGACAAAAACTAAGTATGCCAAGAGCTTTCGATGCTATTTTCGGTCAGGGAATGTGGATTATTGTTGGTTCCATTACCGCCTTCTTGTTGGGGCAAATGGTAGATGTACTGATCTTCCATAGAATCAAGAAATTCACCGGCGAAAAAGCACTTTGGCTGAGAGCTACAGGTTCAACACTCGTATCTCAACTCATTGATAGTTTTGTAGTTATTTTCATCGCTTTCTATCTTAACCCTGCCTATCATTGGAGCTGGCAAATGGTAGCCGCTATTGGCTTGGTAGGCTATACTTATAAATTTGTGGTAGCACTGCTGATGACACCTATTTTATATGTAGTTCATGCCATTATAGATCGCTATTTGGGAAAAGATTTAGCTCATCGCATGATTAAAATGGCAGCTAGAGGCTAGGTACTAAACAAAATATTGGCCTTCTACGTTGTATTGAAAACTCAACTGATGGCAGACTACCTCAAGAACATTGAAAAAATACTAATTGGCGACGAAGATTGGAGCTTCATCCCAGAAATCATGTTTCGTACATTGCTGATGTACCTCGTAGTATTAATAAGTTTGCGAGTATTAGGCAAAAGAGGAGTAAAGCAACTTTCTATCTTTGAATTGGTAGTGATTATTGGCTTAGGCTCTGCGGCCGGAGATCCCATGTTTTACCGAGAAGTAGGCATTATGTCCGCTATCGCAGTCTTTCTAGTGGTAATTATTTCGTACAAAATCACTTCTCATTTTGTAAGTAAAAGCAAGAAATTTGAAATTCTTTTGGAAGGAAGTTGTACCTGCGTAATAGAACACGGTAGGTTTGCTATAGAGAATTTTAAAAAGGAGGCTTTGGCGCAAGATGAGTTTTTTGCCGAATTAAGGCTGAAAAGCATTTCACATTTGGGACAAGTTAAATTAGCTATTTTAGAGACTAATGGAAGTATCAGCGTATTTTTTTATGAAGATGAAGAAGTGAAAAATGGATTGCCAATATTACCCGCTTTGTTCGCAGATAAAAAAGAAGAAATCAAGTACAAAGATTATTATTCTTGTGCATTTTGCGGATTAACGGAGTTAATAGAACCTACACCAAAAGCCATTTGCAAATGTTGCCATAAAGATAAATGGGTTAAATCTATCAACATGATTAGGATTGCTTAGTAAAGCTACTCGGATTTCAACGTGCTAATTTATCAGATAAATAATTAAATTAGAGTAATGAAAACCAACTATATAGCCTTGTCAGTACCAATTTTCTTTATCCTTATCGGGATTGAACTGGCTTATACCTTCTACAAAAAACTAGAATATTATAGATTAAATGATTCCATAGCTAATTTAAGTCAGGGAATAGGATCTCAACTAGTGGGGTTATTTATGAAGTCTGTACTTTTTGTAGGCTACATGTACATCTTCGAACATTGGCGTTTATTCGAAATTCCTAATACCATCTGGACTTGGATTACTTTATTTATTGGGGTCGATTTTTTCTACTACTGGTTTCACCGAATGAGCCATCAAATTAACGCACTATGGGCGGCACACATTGTACACCATCAATCAGAAGAATATAATTTAACGGTGGCGTTAAGACAGTCATGGTTTCAAGGCTGGTTTTCGTGGGTTTTCTATTTGCCATTAGCCTTAATTGGTTTTGATCCTATTATTTTTCTTACCCTAAGTTCATTTAATACGCTTTATCAATTCTGGATTCACACCCGTACGATCAAAAGCATGGGATTTTTAGAATATATCCTTAATACACCATCTCATCATCGTGTTCATCACGGTTCAAATCCGAAGTATATCGATAAAAACCATGCGGGTACATTAATTATCTGGGATAGGTTATTCGGAACTTTTCAAAAAGAAGAAGAGGAAGTGTACTACGGAATTACTAAGCCATTAGCAAGTTGGAATCCAGTTTGGGCAAACTTACACTATTGGAAAGACTTGATAGAAACTGCAAAACAATCAGACAGGATCAGCGATAAAATTAGGGTATTTGTTAAACCTCCAGGATGGTTTCCTGAAAAAATGGGAGGTTTTCAATTTGCTCCTGAGATTGACGTAGTTAATTATAAAAAATTTAATACCGAGACGGCTGTCAACGTAATGGTTTACGCTATATTGCTATTCCTGCTTGCACTGGGTCTAGGTTCGTATCAGTTATTTTATTTCGATAAGCTAACCTTAGTCACTAATATCTTAATCGCTTCTTTCGCTATTTTATGCATGTTAAATTGTGGTGCATTATTGGAAAAGAAACGCTGGTTTGTAGGAGCGGAGTATCTAAGATATTTGACTGGCTTACTCACCTTACACTTTTTATATCGATTAGATTTTAATATCAAATGGCTTTTGGGAATACTCCTAATTCATATGGCAATGGCGGTTTATTTCTTCATTATTAAATACAGCTACCGAAATGCTTAAAAAATATCCGCAGTTCACGTTTGGTTTTGCCATTATCTTCTTAGCCGAATTAATTGCTACGGCAAATGATTTAAGAGAAATTAGGTTTGTTACCAAACCATTAATAACAATAATATTAATGCTTTTCTTGCATTTTGCTATTGAGAAAAAAGGAAGATTTACAAAAAAGATAACTACAGGCTTATTATTTTCACTATTCGGAGATGTTTTGCTGATGTTCTCTAATGTCGAACAAACTTATTTCATGCTTGGCTTAGGATCTTTTCTCATTGCGCATCTATTTTACATATCAGCATTTTACTTAGACAGCAACAATAAAACACGAATTAGTAAAACACATGTGCTACCCATTTTCATGGCATTTGTTTTTTTTTGTCTTTCCTTTTATTATCTCATACATTCCCACTTGGGAAACATGAATATTCCTGTACTCGTGTACTCGTTCGTAATTACGATGATGGGAATAATGGCGGCGTTGAGATATGGTAAAACGAATTTTAACAGCTTTGTTTGGATATTAATTGGAGCTGTATTTTTTATAATTTCTGATTCTGTTCTAGCTTATAATAAGTTTGTAGCGCAAATCAAAGGTGCCGACTTAATCATCATGTCTACCTATATGTTGGCGCAGCTTTTAATCACGATGGGAACGGTGGAAAGAGTTGTTGTTGAAGATGAATTAAAGAAATAAAAGTTGATTCGGTTAACTGTTCGAACTGAAAACTTCGTGACCTCTTTCGACAATTAGCGCTGCTTTATGATATTTAGGCGAGCTTTTTCGGATCTCGCTAGCGTTAACGATGGAAGCGACATCCTTTTTGGATGTTTTCATCCAAAAAGATACAGCGGACAGCGTGTTAAAACGCCCAAATCAATCAATTATCAATTTTATTAATCGAACTCAGGTTCGTAAGTCTTTTCAACTCTCAATTGCCTACTTATCCTTATCCAACACCGTAAAAACTTGTACCAATCTTTCTCCATTTTGATCGGTTAAAGTCAATACATGTTTCCCAGGTTTTGGATTTAATGCAATTTGATGATAGCTCTTCGTAGTACCCACATATTCTTCGTCAATATGCCAATGAATGGTAGCATTGTTATTTCGATGTGCAACATTAAAAACCACTTTTCCTCTATTGCCATCTATTTCTAGGGGGATATAAACCGAAGCATTAGCTTTGGGATAAATCATTTCCATGATAGCTGTACTTTCGTTTTGGCACCCCTCCATAAAAGGCGGCAAAACTCGATATGATGCATTTTTGGTTTTGTAATAATATTCCATTGTGGGTGGTAACACAAACCAACCCTGATGCTTCATCTGCGTAATACTGTAACATTGATTGGTTACCTGATAATTTGCACTAGCATCTAAATGAATCAATTTGTGATAAGGACATAAAGCTGTTTTCTCACCAATTGGCGGAACCCATTGTACCACTTTAGTTTCACAGATATTAGAAGCTTTATAGCCACTTTGTTTGCAAACAGTAATTCTTTTCAGCTTAGTTTTAGGCATTTCAAACCACGTGGATGAAGGGAGCAATCTAAAAATATCGAACATTAAAGGGGCAGCAGCTTCAATACCCGTTAAACCTGGTCTACCTTCGCCGTCGGCATTGCCCACCCAAACGCAAACTACATAATTCGGTGTTAAACCAACCGACCAAGCATCTCTAAAACCGAAGCTGGTGCCTGTTTTCCAAGCAATACGTTGCGATGAAGAAAATTGTTGCCATAAACCTTCATCTCCAGGGCGCATCACTTCCTCCATGGCATTAAAAGTCGACCAAATCGTTCCGTGATCTAGCAATGAAGTAGGTTCAATTATTTCTTCAACTTTCGACTGGCCTTTAACGTAGTAAGCAGAAGCATAATCAGCATTGTTATATTTACCTTGATAATCATTATAATGATTTAGCGTTCGAGCCATTCCCAAGTAAGCATTACTCAAATCCCACATCGTAACTTCACTTCCACCCAAAATTAGCGATAATCCATAATGGTCGGCGGGTTGGTTCAGTGTACTGAAATTGAATTTCTTTAGCTTATCATAAAAACGCTCGTATTTATATTGCTGTAGCATTTTTACCGCCGGAATATTTAACGAACGACTTAAGGCTCTATCAGCAGGAATCGCACCATCGTAACCTAGGTCGAAGTTCATCGGAGAATACCCTCCAATTTGTGTAGGTACGTCTGGTATTAATGTCTGAGGAAGAATAAAACCATCATTGAGCATACTTGCGTAGAGTAAAGGTTTCAAGGTACTTCCAGGACTTCGTCGTGCTCTAATCATATCTACATGACTTTCTAGCTCCTTTTGCTGAGGCAAATAACAATTCCCTACATAACCAACAACGTTTCCATGCTTGACGTCAATTACTAAAGCCGCTAAATTGTTGATGCCATTAGCGGCAAATTTTTGATGGTACTGCGCTAAAACTTGATTCAACTCCTGTTGCAAATGCTCATCTATAGTAGAAGTTACGCGGGTTGTAGCAACATTTAAGGTCTTCATTTCATCCTTAAATCTGTTTAGCAAATGCGGTGCATTTTGTGGTAATGGGAGTGGAGCAGTGGGAATAGGTTCAGCTTTTGAAAGTTGTGCTGTAGCTCTATCGATGATTTTTTCGTCCACTAATTTATCCAACAGATTATTTCTCTTAATGATTAATCTTGTTGCATTCTTACCAGGATGCACTAATGACGGGCTATTGGGAAGCACCGCCAAAGTTGCCATCTCGCCCCAAGAAAGTTGCTCGGCAGCTCTTCCATAATATCGCCAGCTGGCTGCTTCTAAACCAACTACGTTACTACCAAAAGGAGCATTAGCAGCATACAAAGCTAAAATCTCCTCTTTAGAATAACCAATCTCCAATCTTACAGCCAACCACATTTCTGCGATCTTTTGAAAAATAGTACGTTGCTTTTTTCGCGATAATCTAATCACTTGCATACTCAATGTACTGGCTCCACTAGCGACAGATTTAGCGCGTATATTCTGCCGGATGGCTCTACCAATGGCAATAAAATCGACTCCAAAATGATGGTAAAAGCGTTTATCCTCGAAAGTGGTAATGCATTTGGAAAACTTATCGGGAATACTATCGGCGACTGGAAAACGCCATTGTCCATCCTTTGCAATAGCGGCACTTAGTAGCTCACCGTTACTAGCTTCTATTACGTAAGAAGTTGGTGTAATGAATAACGGTTTGGGTAATGAAAACAAAAATAAACCAAACAGTGATATGAATATAACATCAGTATAAATAATTGATTTGATTTCTTTTTTCATTTTAGTTAAGCTCTTTCTTGTCATTCCCGCGTAGGCGGGAATCTTAAAGCACTAAATTAACCTGTTTTTTAATTATGGTGTACGAAGCAATCTTACAAAATATGATTAAGACAATTCTCAGCAGATTTTGCACGTTTTATATTTACCAACTTTTGGCCAAGGATTTAGATAGGTTACGAGCTGTGAGTTACAAGTTATTAGACTTATCCCGTAACCCATAACTCGCAACACGTAACTTATAACTTACTTTGTTACTTCAACCCAAAACCCTGCTTTAGCAGCGCTGATGCTATTATTATACATCGCCTCGCACTGTACATTAGAAAGGTAAAACTTACCTAAATAAGAGGCATTCAAGAGCACTCTAAAGGTTTTGCTTTCATTCTCTCTCAAATTGAAATAAGTAAGTACCCTGTCATCTCTAATGTCTTGGTAATCGAAAGCCGAAGTAGTAAATGCACCTTCATTGTCGTGCAATCTGGTATTGATAATTTCCCAGCCCGAAGGGAAAATCTGTGTCAAAGCCATTTGCTCATATAGCCCTTGACTGCCCGTATTTTTTACACTCACTTCCGCATAAAAATCTTGTCCTTGTTTCAGCTGGGCTGGATTTAACACCTGACCTTTCATATTTTTATAGCTTACTTCCATCTGTAGCAAATCAGGGTTATTCGGTAAGAAATCATTCTGTCCCGTTGCTGGGCGACCTTGAACAATCAATCTTGCGAAAAGTACTCCATTGCTTTTGTTTGTGATACTGGCTTTATTTCCTTTAAAATTAATAGGAGTAGAGCTATAATATTGGTTGTTATTTACCAAACCTTTAGCCCCATCTAGCACATATTGGAAGTTAAGCTTTCTCGAAGATTTTTGTTCACCACAGAATTTCGCAATAGCCAATAAACTATATGCTGTAGTCTGGGTACTATACCATTGATCTTCCCCTAATTTAGCGGCAACTTTATTTAGTAATTGTAAGGCTCTATTTTTATGCCCCATCATCGTAAGCGTCTCCATTATCATCGCCTGATCCCTTAAATCGGAACCATAAGTGCCACCCAATTGTTGGTAGGCCTCAACTTGCGTAGCCAAGCCTTTAATTAAGCTGTTAGCTGCACCCGTTTGACCTGCCAATTGATATGCAGCAGCCAATCTCCATTTTGCAGCATCCGTTAAATATTCGAATGCTCTTAATCTGTTCATCGCTGCCATCTCTGGTTTCTTAGCCAAGGCCAACACATATAGGCGGTAAGCCTGACTTAAATCGCCACCGTAGAAATTGTTTGCATTTGGTGTCCAGTTATTGGCTTTGGTTTTCAAGTAGCGCACCAAACCATCAAATAAACCAACGGGTAGGGCATAACCACTTTCTTGAGCTTCCACCAAGAAATGACCAGCATAGTTAGTTCCCCAATCATCTGCCGTTGGGTTTCCTGGCCAGTAGGCTAAACCTCCATCCGTAGTTTGGAAACCTTTCAACTTATTAATGCCCGCTTTTACATTTCGCTCAATCTGTGCTTTTTTCTGCTCACTTAAAGCAGAAAGTCTGTCTAAATATAATTGTGGGAAGATACCTGAGGTAGTCTGTTCCACACAACCATGTGGGTACTGAATTAAATAAGAAATTCTCTTTTCCAAATTGATAGGAGGGATTGATGAAACTTCCAAGCTACCACTATTAGTTCCAGCGGTACCAATAGCAGCATAATCAGCACTCCAAGACTGGTTCGGTTGGATCACCGCAGAAATCACGTTAGTTACAATTGGATTTGGATTTCTGATATCCAATTCTACATCTGACACCGTCTTTTCAGTACCACTTTGTGCAATAATTTTAATTTTCGCAATACCCGTATTATTTGGAGCAGTTACATTAAAATAAGTCAGTTGATCACCAGCTTTGGCGAAACTCAAGGTTTGCTTATTCGTAACATTAATTTTTAGGTTACTGGTTTGCAAGCTTACCGTGACGTTTTTAATGTTGTTATTAGTAGCAAATACATTTACTGGCAAGGTAAAGCTTTCCCCTGGGCCAATTACTCTAGGTACAGAAGCCAAAAGCATAATCGGTTTTTTAACTTCAACGGCTTTTTCTGCCTGACCATAAGCACCATCATTACCCGCAACTACCATTACTTTAACAGAACCAATGTATTGAGGTAACCTAAATTTGTGGGTTTTCTTTTCACCTTTAGCCAATTGGAAAGGACCCATAAATTTAACTACAGGTTTAAATCTGTTGGCTTTAGCTGGATTGATGTTTTTGTTCAGCGCACCGTCACCACCAATACTTAAAATCCTTTCTAAGTTTCCGCCCCAAGCGCCAAGTACCTGATCAAATAAATCCCAAGTTTTCACCCCTAGACCTTCTCTAGCGTAAAACGAAGCATGAGGATCAGGCGTTTTAAAACGAGTCAGATCTAATAAGCCTTCATCAACAATGGCGATGGTATAAGTCATTGCCTTACCGTTAGCCTCGCTTACAGCTAAGCTACTTTCGGTTTCAGGTCTTAATTCTTTAGCTATCGATATTTGTGGCTTTAAGATAGTTTCAGGATTCTCTATGGTCAACGGAATGGCACCATACATCCTAATTGGCATATCATTTACCGTTTGACTATGAGGTTGCAATAAAGTCACATTGGCAAACACATTAGGCGTCATCGTTTTTTCAGCTTTGAAGCTAAATTGTGTCTGACCTTTTTTGGTATTCGTCCAAAATGTTTTTACTACTCTACTGCCATTCTCTATAGAAATTAAAGCTCTTCCATTTTCTGGTGAAGGAATGGTTAAAGTAACTTCCTCACCGACGTTATATTTAGCTTTATTAGCAGTGAAAGATAACATTGCCGCCTCGGTAGGGTTGCTACCTTGCTCACGCTGTGCCCATCCTGGCCAATCGATATATACTTCTCTAGCAGCGTAATGACCGCCGCCATAAGTATTGCCCACTACGATTAAATATCGTCCCCATTCAGGCTCATCTAGTCTGAGGTTCCAATTTGCCTTACCTCTAACCATTTCCACCTGCTCAGTTCTAATGAGTTTGTTGTACTCGTTTTGGGTGAAATTCGCATAGTTTTCTTGGTTGTTTTGCTCCCACCACCAACGCCATTGCACTTTGTAAAGCGCTACAGTAACTGTCTTATTCGTATTTAAAAGTACGCCATCTCTATTCACATTCACAATGTCCACTTGATGATCTTTACCCGTCACCAACATACCCGTCATTTTATCACCTTGTGGCGATTTAATACCGAAATAGTTATCGTAAACATGATATGGAATACTAAAATTATCGATACTGAAATTACCACCTGGCTCAAATACCTTAGTAGTAATATTTGCTCTTAAAATGCCTGGAGCGGCCATGTTATCATTTAAGTTGGTGTTCACTGTAGCTACACCAGCCTCGTTTAAAGTGCCTTCAAATACTGTTTTTAACTGTGTATCGAACTGTACAATAGGATTGTCGAATGAATAATCTTTAAAATTGGGGAAAGAAGTTTCACCTTTACTCAAATTGATATCGACTTTCGCTTTTAAGTTTTGCGCCGGAGTACCGAATAACCATTTCGCAGATAGCGTTGCTGCAGAAACACGTCCATTACCCAAATATTTCTTACCACCTAAATCAAAATTAATTTTAATACGATTCGGTGTAACGGTTTCAATTTTCAAGTTTTTGCTAAAGGTAGCACCACCAGCTTTAAACTTTGCCTGCCACCCGCCTGTTGGGGCAGTATTCTCTGTAGCCGTTTTAAAGGTATAAAAACCATTTAAAGGCTCGGTATTACTTTGTTTTCTAACCAGCTGTCCTTTAGGGTTGTAGAGTTCAAAAACCACAGGATAATTTGAAGGAAGTTTGCCTAATTTATCTTCTAAAATAAATGATAGATAAATGCTATCACCCGGTCTCCAAACGCCACGTTCTCCATAAATAAAGCCTTTGATACCATTCTGTACGACTTCACCACCTACATCAAACCTAGATAAGGGTAACGAATTACCATCATCTAATTTCAAATAACCACGTTCATTGCCATTTTTGGCTATTAACAGGAATGGCTTTCTTTTTAATGCAAAGCTCGCCATCCCATCTCCATCTGTTTTTACGGTAGTAAGCACTTGCCTTTGGTAATCCAGTAACTCAATGTTAACGCCACTTAAAGGTTTTGCAGATAGCAGGTCGGTGGCTACCACCAACATACTTTCATCATTTCCTCTTTTGGCAATTAAGCCGATATTGGATGAAAGCAAGTTTCGGTGCGCCCACCTTTCACTCGTATAATATGATGGGGTGCAAGGGTCTTCACGATCGTTCCAAAGATAACCTTTCGGGTAGTAGTTCTGGTAATTACTCCAAAAATCGTCATCTTCATCTATTTTCTCGCCATACTCATAACCTCCGTATTCACCTTCTTCACCTTCCTCTACATTTGCATGATTACTTGCTTGAGCACAATTATACAAGGTATAGGCTTGTTTAAACATGATACTTACTCGATACATCGCACCAGGTTCAGTTTTTATCAGTTTATCTAAATCGAGTGTAAATCGGTTCTTTTTATGTAGATCTAACGATTTATCTTCATTTAAATGGATGGTCTTTTGTAAAATAGGTTTCGCTACTCTACGTAGTTCATTCCCTTCTTTGTAGTTATTCACTTGAAAGAATTGAGGAATATTATCTTGATAGATTTTAATAATGGTTACATCTACAGCCTTTAAGTTAACGGCTTCAAAAGGTAATACCAACTTACCCGAATTAGGTAGAATAGTACCTGCACCAGCGATGGTTACTGCAGGTTTTTTATTCTCAAAAATCACATTGGCACTTTTTGCAGACTCCAAGTTTTTACCGTTGATGTTAGCAATGGAATTACTGATTACTACATTGTAATTGCCCTCCAAAGCATCTGGAGCATAAACTTTAATCTGACTTCCATCGATAGTGAATCTTAAATCACTCAAACTACCCAAGCTAATTAATCCAGCTAAATCTTGTGTTACGCTAACAGGTTCCGAACACTGAATCAGCACATAATCTTCTTGCTGTTGTACAGCTTTGATCGCTAGTACCTTGAACACGTTCAATGCTGGAATTTCAAGCGTAGTTTCTCCTTGATCGTCATCAGCGCCGATAGCATCGCCATCCCACTTTAATGTCAGATCGGCATTGGTTTTCTGGATACTATCTATCGTAAAGCTAGAACTTTGTTTCTGAGGATTGTGACTCCATTTAATTTTCAGCTTTTGCGGTGATTTTAGCGATAAAACTTTCTCAATATTTTGTGCGTCTTCAGCGTCGGCTGTGCTAATTTCGCCGGTTAACTTCATCAAATTTAGGGAAGTATTATTTTGAGAAACTAATCCATTTTCGGTAAATGCGATACCAGGTTTAATGACCTTGAAATCAAACTCAAACTCTTCCAATTTTTCTTCAACCGGAACTATTTTAGCTAAGTCTAAAGTCGCTTCGTATTTCTGATCTGGCTCTAGGTTTTCATCTGGACGAAATTCTAGCGTTTGTGCATCAACCCAATAAGTTTTTCCTTTGATGCTAGGAGAGAAATCAAACAATTTCTGATCAGTTTCACCCAAATCGGTCGTATTGTTTACCGAGTTTGCTAAATGTACCCTGATATAACTCTTCTTAGAAATGATACCCGAAGTATAGGCATCTATGTACTTTGCAAATTGAGTTGGGTCTTGCTTTTTATTCTTTTTTAATAAAAAATAACCTGCCACAATAGCAAATAAGACAAGAGCACTAATTAAAATTACTTTAATGGTTGGGCGTTTGGTAGAGATCTGTTGGTTCATACGCTAAAAAGACTTTAGATATGAAGATAACGAAAAAAGAAGGCAATTGTTGGGCAAATTTTAATTCGTTTGCATTGAATTATTTTTCGTTAATAATGATTAGTTATTCGCTACTAGCTAATCATCAAAACTACAAATTATTACACTATCGAATCATTACGCCAGGCTTATTCAGCAATGGAATTTTAATCAAATTAACATCAACAATACTTTCAGGCAGAAAGATAAATTTTTTATCGTATATTGTATTTCCGATGTAATAACTCAACCAATATTCATTAGTTAACCCAAAAACTTCAGTATCAATAGCTTCTACACCGGCATAACTTTGAGCAGGCACATCACCCAATGAATGTCTTAGCAAAGATGTTTTTACCTGTTTACCGTCTTTTTCGCCGTAACCTTTAGATGTAATTAAGACGTTAGTAATAGGTTCATTTTTCAAATTAACGAGATAAACAGTCCAGTTTTTCACTTCTGGAGTTTCGCTCATTAAAGCCACCGCAATGGCTATATCTTGTACAATATTTTCTGGTAAATCTGCTTTCATTTGGATCAAAGATAAAAGAACAAAGAACAAGGATGAAAGTGTAGAGATGAATACGCCCAGTCTTTATTCCTTGTTCCTTACTCTTTGTTCTTATACACTATTTCTTTTTCGCTACAGCTTTCTTCTTAGCTGGCGCTTTTTTCTTTGCTTCAAAAGCATCAGGTTTTTGCGCAACAATTAATGCTTTAACTTCATCTAAGGAGATGCTAGCTAATTCTTCGGCAGTATATTTTTGCTTTGTAGCTGGATTAGTACCCAATTTAAGCATGTCTTTACCTAATCGGATGAAAGGTCCCCATCTACCATTTTCAATAGCAATTTTAAGTTCTGGCCATTGTTGAATGAAGCGGTTGTTTTCCTTTTCTATCTTTTTACCGATCAATTCATCAATGTCTTTTTGCGAAAGATTGTCAAAATTGTAAGCTTTGGGAACATTGATAAACAAATCGTTCCATTTAATGAAAGGACCAAAACGACCCGTACCTTTAGTTACAGGTAAATTATCGTAATGAGCAACTGGAGCATCTGCGTCAATTTTTTCATCGATGATTACTGCAGCTTTTTCTATATCAATGCTTAAAGGATCTAAATTTTTAGGAATGGAAATAAAAGTATCACCCCATTTCACATAAGGGCCAAAACGACCTAAACCTACCGAAACTTCTTTACCTTTATAATCTTCTAATTGGAACGGAAGTTTAAATAAATCTAAAGCTTCTTCTAAAGTAATCGTTCCAACTGACTGAATTTTAGTTAAACTAGCATAACGAGGTTTTTCTTCTTCATTATCACTTAATTCACCAATTTGAACCAAAGGTCCAAAACGACCAACTTTAGTATATACGTTTTTACCGGATACAGGATCTGTACCTAATAGACGTTCGCCAGTGGCTCTGTCCGCATTTTCTATGGTAGTTTCTACTTCAGTATGGAAAGGCTTATAGAAGGAGTGAAGCATCTTCGTCCATTCCTGCAAACCTTGCGCAATTTCATCAAACTGCTTCTCCACTTTTGCGGTAAAGTTAAAGTCAACGATACCTTTAAAGTGTTCTACCAAGAAATCGTTAACCACCTCACCAATATCAGTAGGAAAGAGCTTAGATTTTTCTGCACCAGTAATTTCTGTTTTTTGTTGTTTGCTGATTTTACCATCAACTAAAGAAAAGGCTAGGAAATCTCTTTTCTTACCGTCTCTATCTTCTTTAACTACGTAACCTCTATTTTGTATGGTAGAAATAGTTGGTGCGTAAGTAGAAGGTCGGCCAATACCTAATTCTTCTAATTTCTTTACTAAGCTAGCCTCTGTATAACGTGCTGGTGGACGAGAGAAACGCTCAGTAGCCAACATTTCCTTTAAAGAAAGTTCTTGGCCAACCGTTAAAGGCGGTAACAAGTTGCTTTCGTTATCATAATCCTCATCATCTGTAGACTCTAAGTATACTTTCAAGAAACCATCAAATTTCAACACTTCACCTTCTGCACCTAAAGTTTCTTTTCGGGTACTTACACCAATATCTACCGTTGTTTTTTCGAAAACAGCCTCACTCATTTGCGAAGCAATGGCACGTTTCCAAATCAATTCATATAATCGTTTTTCAGCGCTATCGCCGTCTGTGGTATGTCTATCGAAATAAGTAGGACGGATGGCCTCGTGAGCTTCCTGTGCACCCGCAGATTTCGTTTTATAAACTCTTGGTTGGTGGTATTGATTACCATAGGCCGATTTAATTTCGGCAGCGGCAGCAGCAACAGCAGTCTCCGATAAGTTTACCGAATCGGTACGCATGTAAGTGATTTTACCATTCTCGTACAACCTTTGTGCAATTTGCATCGTTCTAGCAACCGAGTAGCCCAACTTTCTAGAAGCCTCTTGTTGTAAGGTAGAAGTAGTAAATGGTGCCGCTGGATTTCTTTTCGCTGGTTTAACTTCTAAGTTGTTTACTTTAAAATTAGCACCGATACAATCCTGTAGAAATTTCTCAGCGTCTGCTGCCTTTTCAAAACGTTGTGGCAATTCTGCTTTTACTGTTCCTTTGCCCGCATTAAACTGAGCAGTGATCTTAAATGCAGCAGTTGCATTAAATTTTATTACTTCTCTTTCTCTATCTACAATTAAACGTACCGCTACAGACTGCACACGGCCAGCAGACAAAGATGGCTTCACCTTTTTCCAAAGCACGGGAGAAAGCTCAAAACCTACCAAACGATCTAAAACCCTACGAGCTTGTTGTGCATAAACCAAATTATAGTCGATGCTTCGCGGTGTTTCTATAGCTTTTAAGATAGCAGGCTTAGTAATTTCATGAAATACAATACGTTTGGTATTCTCTTTCTTTAAACCTAAAGTTTCAAATAAGTGCCAAGAAATGGCTTCTCCCTCGCGGTCCTCATCGGATGCTAACCACACCGTCTCGGCTCCCTTAGCTAATTTCTTTAATTCAGTTACTACCTGTTTTTTATCGGCAGGCACCTCATAAGTTTGCGAAAAATCATTGTCCACATCAATTCCCATATCACCTTTAACCAAATCGCGAATATGACCATAGCTAGATTTTACTAAAAAATCTTTTCCAAGATATCCTTCTATGGTTTTCGCTTTTGCGGGTGACTCAACTATCAATAAATTTTTTGCCATTAACTAGGTTTTTGTGCAAATAAAACTATAATATACGCTAATATCAAAATTGATGGAGTTTTTTTTTGAATAAAAATAAGCAAGGACTTCGTATTGTGAGAACGAATGTGACCATTTAATTAAGCTATTTAATAGCTATAATTGTGTAAGACTTTAAGCTGAAAAGATGGTTTACCTGATACATATGCCTCATCCTTAGTCCTTATTTACCGCTAACCAATTTCAATTGTATGTGAGCACAAGGGGCTTAGTTGGTTGATTAAGAATTTTAGCTTGGTGAGCACTTATCATTATAAACATTGCAGTTTATTTAGATTAAAAGGTCTGATATATCTTAAGCGAAGCTAAATTACATAAATACGTATATTAAAATAATGCAAAGAGTAAACCATTTTCTCTATATATTCGTTTAATGATAAATTCAAAATTATGATAAACACACTGCTAATATTTTTCGGCTTATTTATGGCCCCAAACCCTCCAAAAGATATTTATGGGTTCTCTTTTAAAACACTGGATGGCAAAGAGGTAAAGCTATCTAAATTTAAAGGAAAGAAGATGATTATTGTAAACACCGCTTCCAAATGTGGCTATACTAAGCAATACGAAGATTTGGAGAAACTACACAAACAATACGGTAAAGACGTAGTTTTAATTGGTTTTCCTTCTGCAAATTTTGGTGGACAAGAGCTAGGTACCAATGCAGAAATCAAAGAATTCTGTTCAAGTAAGTTTGCAACTACTTTTTTAATTGCTGAAAAGAGTGATGTAAAAGGAGAAGCAATTTCGCCTTTGTTTCAGTTTTTGACGTCGCAACCGAACCCGGATTTTACAGGCGATATCAAATGGAACTTCGAGAAATTTTTAATTAATGAAAAAGGCCAATTGGTACATCGTTACCGCTCTGCTGTAAAACCATTAGATGAGCAGATCGTAAAAAACTTATAAGTTATCAATCCGAAGAAACGAGGAACCTAGCTAATAATGGGTTCCTCGTTTTTATTTAGAACCTACTATATGAACCTATATCCGTATCTCATTCTTCTCATTTTTTTTGCTTTAGCGTTATATTTCATTTTTCGTAAAAAGAAATTAGTTCCCGTTGTACTATCAGCAGAAGATAAAAAGCTACTATTAAATCATGTCGAGTTTTACACAGAGTTAGATAACGAAAAGAAACTTCTCTTTCAGGAGAAGTTGTCTCGCTTTTTAGCAAGTGTAAAAATTGAAGGAATTGGAACTGAAATTTCACCTTTGGATAGGATATTAGTAGGAGCAAGTGCTGTAATTCCAATATTGGGATTTCAAGATTGGGAATACCGAAACTTAGGAACAGTACTGCTTTACCCTGATACATTCAATAAAGACTTTCAATTTGCGGAAGGAGATAGAAACATTATGGGAATGGTTGGAGATGGCTACATGAACGGTCAAATGATTTTATCACAATCTGCCTTAAGACATGGTTTTTCTAAAAGCGCGGGCCTAGAAAACACAGGTATCCATGAATTTGTTCACCTCATAGATAAGTCGGATGGCGCTACCGATGGTGTTCCTCAGTATTTCATTAAACATGATTATACTATTCCCTGGGCGAAGATGATGCACAAGGAAATTCAAAAAATTGAAGATAATAAATCAGATATCAATCCCTACGCGATTACCAACGAGGCAGAGTTTTTCGCAGTCACATCAGAATATTTCTTTGAAAATCCTGAACGTATGAAAGACAAACATCCAGCACTTTATGACAGTTTAAGTAAGATTTTTGGTCAGCAGTTGGCTTAATACCAAACAACTAAAAAACGAATAGCCAAGCAACTGATCGCTATCTTTTATAATTTCTAAACCAACTATTCACTTTCATTTGAATTACACCTAGAAAAGCTTCCCTAAATATACGGGTACTCATTTTAGATGTTCCTTCCGTTCTATCCGTAAAAATGATAGGGACTTCGACCACATTAAAACCATATTTAATAGCTGTAAATTTCATCTCAATTTGGAAGGCGTAACCCACAAATTTGATCTTTTCTACAGGAATGGTTTCCAGTACGCTTCTAGTATAACATTTAAAACCAGCTGTAGCATCCTGTATATTAATACCAGTGATAATGCGAACATACATTGACGCAAAATAAGACATCAAAACACGTCCCATCGGCCAATTTACCACATTCACCCCCTTCACATACCTAGATCCAATGGCAACATCAGCCCCGTTAACGCAAGCATCTCTCAGTTTAATTAGATCATCGGGATTATGGGAGAAATCAGCATCCATTTCGAAAATATATTCGTAATTTTTCGCTAAGGCCCAATTAAAGCCATGAATATAAGCCGTACCCAATCCCAATTTACCTTTACGTTCTTCGATATGCAACATCGGAAACTCAAGTTGTAAACCCTTTACAATTTGAGCTGTTCCATCTGGAGATCCATCGTCTATAATTAAAATCTCGAAATGATAAGGTAGCGAGAAAACTTTTCGAATAATCTTCTCGATATTCTCTTTCTCGTTATAAGTAGGTATGATGACTAAGCTGTCTGACAAGGCAATTCTGATTTACTATTTTATCCCGTACGTACGGGAATGACTAAGTTTCGGTTGCGAAAGTAACGAATTTAGGTTGATGTTTATGCTTCGTTATCTCGTTAAATTGTGTTAAACTATCTGATATTTCCCATCCACCTTTTCAAGAGTGGTACTAGGAAGAAAATAAACACTCCAATAGCAGCTGAATAGATGGAAATCTGCAGCAGCACGTTCGCATAATAAGGCAATGATAAAACTGGATTATTAGCTTCTACAATATGCTTTGGGATACTCATTAATGCGCCTATTTTACCTGCCAAAAACTCGCCAATAGCGGTAAAAAAGAAAAAAACACCCATCATCAATCCAACAATATTTACTGGTGAAAGCTTGGTAATCATAGATAAGCCCACCGGAGAAATACACATCTCACCACAGATGATAAAGAAATATCCACCAGCAAAGGCAACTAAAGGAATTAATCCATGGCTTAAACTAGCCTGACAAGCCAAATAGAAAGTGAAGAAACCAGCAGCAACAAAGATAAATGACATGGCAAACTTAGCTGGCGTTGATGGCTCTAAACCACTTTTATTTAGCCAAGGCCATAGCGCAGCAAATACCAAACTCAATAAAATTACCCAAGCTGGTGGTAAAAAGTTATTTACAGATAGGGCAGGGAGTTCTTTTCCAAACACATGCATGTCTACGTTTCTCATGGCGAACAAATTTAATGAACCAGCATTTTGTTCGTAGAATGCCCAAAAAAATGTAGAAACTACTACCAAAGTTAAAGCAGAAAGCAATTTAAATTTAGCTTCCTTTTCTAATTTTGAGGACAAATAAAGAATATAGATCACTGAAGCTACTGCCAATACCAACATGATGCTATCTAAAGCCTCATAGTAATTGAATAAGGTTACAATAACTGGCAGCGCAACAAAAGTGAGTAGATAAATAGTATACTCAACGGTAATAAAACCACCTATTTTCTTAAATAAGTCATTAGTTAATGGTAGTCCTTTCTCTTTTAACGAGGATTTGCCAATGATGAAAACCACCAAGCCAAGAATCATAAAAATACCAGCTAAACCAAATCCATAATGCCAATTGATTTTCTGTCCGACATATCCACACAATAATCCTCCCAAAGCGGCGCCGATATTGATTCCCATGTAAAACAACGAAAATGCACTGTCTTTTTTAGGATCGTTATTGTCATAAAGTGTCCCAACTAAACTCGATACATTAGGCTTGAAGAAACCATTCCCACAAATGATAAAAGCCATGCCATAAAAAAAACTCCAATCTTGAGGTATGGCTAACACAATATGACCAACAGACATCATCACGCCACCAAAAATGATTGCTCTTCGATAGCCCAAAAACCTGTCAGCCAACATACCGCCAAACATAGGCATCGTATACACCAAGGCAGAATAAGCGCCTAGAATAGCGTAACCTTTTGGCTCATCAAATTTCAATTGCGTAACCATATAAGCCAAAAGCAATGCTTTCATGCCATAGAATGAAAAACGCTCCCACATTTCTGTGAAAAACAAAAGATAGAGCTGTTTTGGATGTTTGGTACTAATTGTCGTAGACATATTTAGGTATTAGGTGCTAGGTATTAGGCTTTAGCTAAGCGATTAACTATACATCATCACATTAGCGAACTTTTAACTTTTTACTTTCAACATTCAACTTACTAAGGCGCTAACCTCTCAATTTTCCAACTTCCGTTCACGTAAGTATATTTTATCCTGTCGTGTAAACGACTCGATCTACCTTGCCAAAATTCAATTACCGTTGGCTTTACAATATAGCCGCCCCAGTGGGCAGGTTTTTGTATCGTTTTACCTTCGTATTGTTTGGTAAGTTCCGCCACTTTATTTTCTAATACCTCTCTGTTGGCAATTACTTGGCTTTGAGGAGAAGCAATAGCCCCAATCTGACTCCCTACCGGACGAGAGTTGAAATATTGTTCAGAAGTTTCCTTATCTAGTTTCTCGATCTTACCTTCGATTCTCACTTGGCGTTCCAATTCGCCCCAAAAGAAAACCAAACATGCCAAAGGGTTTTTCTTAATTTCTTTGCCTTTCTGACTCAAGTAATTGGTGTAGAAACTGAAACCGTGCTCATCAAAACCTTTTAATAGTACTACTCTTGCATTCGGTCGCCCAGTTTTATCTGCCGTAGCTAGTGTCATGACATTAGGTTCAAAAATTTCTGCATTTACTGCATCTGAAAACCATTTTTCAAACTGCGCTATTGGATTTTTAACGATGTCTTTTTCACTTAATTCGGCAGCTTTATAGTCTTGCCTTAAGTTCTGTATCATTTCTTGAGTAACCTTCATGGAGCAAAAGTAACGTTGTTAACAGATAATTTCAATATTCACTCGCTTTTCTATAATTAAAAACGCTGTAATTACAATTAAATAGCTAACCACATAGAAACATAGTGACACATAGAAGGATCAATAAGAGTGAAACTACAAACAACTAAAGATTTGTTTTTCAGTACATTTATCTAAAATTTACATCATTGAAATCTCTGTATCTATTTAATTCAAGCATGTAAAATGGAGCTGTATTAGCTGATGACAATCATTTTTGGGCAGTTTCGGATATATTTTGTTATTTTACCAATATGTTAAGTCTATTAAATCCTTCTGCTGGTAAGTTGTTAATTTCGGAGCCCTTTTTATCCGACCCTAACTTTAAGCGTTCTGTAATTCTACTTACGGAATACGGCGAACAGGGAAGTATTGGATTTATCCTCAATCAACCCAGTAATCTAGTGGTTAAAGATTTAATACCTGATTTATGGATGGCTGATTTTCCGGTATTTATTGGTGGTCCGGTAGAAATTGACACCATCCACTTTGTGCACCGTTGTTATGATAAATTAGGTAGCGGCGAAGAAGTGTTGGATGGCATTTACTGGGGCGGCGATTTCGAAACCTTGAAACTGCTCATCAATAACAACAGCATACAAGAAGACGAAGTAAAGTTCTTTTTGGGCTACTCTGGCTGGGGTTTCAACCAACTAGAAGATGAACTAGCTACGAATACTTGGATTGTTTCAGACCAATACCATCTCGACACTATTTTCTCCAATAATGAAGAGGAGCTATGGAAAGAAGTGATTATTAATTTGGGTCCTAAATATGCTCACCTTAGTAATTTCCCCATAGATCCAAACTTGAATTGATAAGGAATAATTTAACTAAAGATTTAACTTTTACCCAGAACTGTATTTTTAATTGATGATTAAACTGCTCCGAAGAATACACTTAATTTATAGCCTAGCCTGTATTCTATTCTTTTTTATCCTGTTTTTACCACTCTATTATTGGTTTACGCGACATCCAAGGTATTATGGCATACTTAATAAATTCCGCACCGCACACGCCTATCTTTCGGCTACATTTGCCGGGATCTTCTTCCGTTTCAATTTCGAACAGAAACTAGATAAAAACCAAACTTATATTTTCTGCGCTAACCATACATCCAACCTAGATATTATTATCATGTGTGCCTTGGCAAGAGGTAGGTATCATTTTATGGGTAAAGAAGAACTCACTAAAAATCCGGTATTAGGTATTTTCTTTAAAACAATTGATGTGGCGGTGTCGAGGGCAAGTAAAATATCATCATTTAGGGCCTTTAAAAAAGTAGGCGATAACTTAGAAAATGGCATGAGCCTAATCATTTTTCCAGAGGGGAAGATCGATGATGTTTATCCGCCTGTATTACAAGATTTCAAAAGTGGACCATTTAGATTAGCAATAGAAAAAAACATTCCTATTGTGCCTGTAAGCATCAGTAACGTTTGGAAAATAATGTGGGATGATGGCATAAAACACGGTAGCCGACCAGGTATTATAGAGGTTTATGTGCACGAACCAATTTTAACAAGTATCTTAGCTGTTGAAAGCGATGAAGTTTTAAAAACCGAAGTTTACGATAAGATTAAGAGTAGGTTGTAGACTTTAAGTTTTACGAGATAAGTTTTAAGTGATAGGTTTTTGTAACTATGCTTTTTAACTTATAACCTAACTTATAACTTAATACAAAAATGATCATAGATAAAAACACAGTATACAAAGTAGCCGATTTAGCTAGAATCGAAATAAAGGATAACGAGGTAGATACCTTAACGCAGGAAATGAACAAAATCCTAACCTTTATGGAAAAGCTAAATGAACTGGATACCGATGGCGTAAAACCTTTGGTTTACATGAACGAAGAAGCTAATGTTTGGCGTGAAGATATTGCGAAGAATGAAATTAGCGTTGAAGACGGCTTAAAAAATGCTGCAGTTCACAACGAGAGCTTCTTCATGGTACCTAAGATTATTGAAAAATAGAAGTCAATTTTCGGTTAGCAGTTTACAGTGATCAGTTGATAGTTTGCATTTAATCGATTAACCAATTAAACAGTTAACCATTAATTTTTCAAAACACCTTGTAACATTGCGATGAACACGATCGTCTAAACCCACAAAAAACAGCAATGCAGAAAGAACTCATTACCATTAAAGATATTGGCCGTAAGTACGTAATAGGTACGGAAGTAATCCATGCACTAAAATCTGTAAGTTTAACCATTAACGAAGGAGAATTTGTTGCGTTAATGGGTCCATCGGGTTCTGGCAAGTCTACTTTAATGAATATTTTAGGTTGTTTAGATACGCCCACTAAAGGAGATTATATCTTAAACGGCACCAATGTAAGTCACATGACCGATAACCAGTTGGCTGAGGTTCGTAACAAAGAGATCGGTTTTGTTTTTCAGACTTTTAACTTACTGCCAAGGTCAACTTCGTTAGATAACGTTGCCTTACCATTAATTTATGCTGGCGCAAGTAAAAAAGAACGTGATGCAAGAGCGCAGAAAGCTTTAGAGAATGTAGGTTTGGGCAACAGGGTAACACACAAACCCAATGAATTATCTGGTGGTCAGCGCCAACGTGTAGCAGTTGCAAGAGCTTTAATAAATAACCCATCTATTATATTGGCCGATGAGCCTACGGGTAACTTAGATACCAAAACTTCTGTTGAAATTATGGGGCTTTTGGAAGAAATTCATAGTAGAGGTAACACGATTATCTTAGTCACCCACGAAGAAGACATCGCTCAACATGCACACCGTATCGTACGTATGCGTGATGGATTGGTAGAAAAGGATTACATCAACGAAGATGTAAAATCTGTTTCGCCACGCCTAAAAGCTATACAAGAAAGCGGAAATGATTTTGAGAATATTGTTTAATTAGATACGAGATAGGAGAAAATAGATTTGAGATAAGCTCATCTCAAATCTCAAATCTCAAAACTCCAATCTTAAAATGAAAATTTACACCAAAACAGGAGACAAAGGGCTTACTTCATTGATAGGGGGGACCAGAGTTGCCAAGCACCATATTCGTATTGAAAGTTACGGAACTGTAGACGAGCTAAATTCTTACATTGGCTTAATAGGCTGTCAAGATATTCATTCACATCATCAAGCGATTTTAAAAGAAATTCAAAATAGATTATTCACCGTTGGCGCTTCTTTAGCCGCAGATCCAGAAAAATCTAAAATGAAAATTCCTGATTTGTTGGAAAGCGATATCTCACTGTTAGAAAGCGAAATTGATCAAATGAATGACGAATTACCTGCTTTGAAACATTTTGTTTTACCTGGCGGAAATACCGTGGTATCATATTGCCATATTGCTAGATGCGTTTGCAGAAGAGCAGAAAGATTAACCGTGGCCTTGGCTGAAAGCAGTTTCGTTGATAGTAAAGTTACAGTGTATTTGAATAGATTAAGTGATTATTTGTTCATTTTAGGTAGAAAATTAGGGCAAGATGCAGGTGCTACGGAGAATATTTGGATACCTCGTGTGAATAGTTGAAAAAAATATTTGCATAGCTCATTTTTTTTCACATGCTTTGCGCAAATAGAACATATAACGAATTAATAATTATTTAAAGATATGTATTGGACCTTAGAATTAGCATCGCATTTGGAAGACGCACCATGGCCTGCAACTAAAGATGAATTAATTGACTACGCTATCCGTTCTGGAGCACCTGTAGAAGTTATCGAAAACCTACAAGCTTTAGAGGATGATGGCGAGCCTTATGAAACTATCGAAGAGATTTGGCCAGATTATCCTACGAAGGATGATTTCTTCTTTAACGAAGACGAATATTAAAAAATATAAAGCCTCAATGAAAATTGGGGCTTTTGTTTTATAGCACTACCATTCCTATTTCGTCATCCCATACTTGATATGGGATCTTAATGCGATAAAAGTAACTATACTAATTCTGTAGGATTCAAGCCTACACTGGCTGTCCCGACACTTCGGGAAGATTGACATACCTGGACATTGCTGAATGATTGCAAACATCCCAAATTGCACAAATCCGCTGTTAAGGATTTTCAATCCCGAACCGTAACATGGAATTTGTAATCTGGAATAAAGCATACGAATAGCTAATAATACTGTACAATCTTAGTTTTAAATGCAAGGTATTGCTGCTGGACCTGTGTAAATAAGTAAAAAATTTCCTTATCAGGTTTTATTTTTAGCTTTTTCACCAAGTTTTCCGCTCGCTCAGGGAAGTTTCTAACGATGACGTTACCTTGCAATACCTTTTCCTTTTTTAACTCATTAGGGGCCAAAACTGCTTCAATTTCGAAAATGCGACCGATGAATGAAGTATGAAGTTCTGCCGAGAAGTATAGATGACTCTGCCGATCCAATTTTTTTAAGGCAAAATGATTGGCAATGGCATTAAAAGCACCACTTTTCATTAGTGCCGCATCTGGTTCGTATAAATAACCTGCGTGCACTTCACTAGCTAAGTAATTGGTTTCACGATCGTCTTGTAAGGGTAATTCAATCTGTTTGACCACTGTGTTTATGGTCGAGCAAATAATCTTAGGTTCGCCGATAAAGTTTTGATCTATGATCCATAACAGTTCCTTACACTCATTCTTTACGCTCACAATATGAATTTCGGAAACATATTTCAATTCTGTTAAGCCAGCTTGAAGATCTAGGAGCGGAGAGGTTTTAATGATGATTCGCTCTGCCTTACCTAGTAAAAAATCCAAATATCGCACTACGTTCGGTGTACAATCCGCTAACTTAAATACCTTACCGCCAGTATTTCTTCTAGCTGGATCTAAATAAATGGTTCCGAAAGTTTTCTCAGAACCTTGTAGATATTCCAATCCATTTACGGGTAAACATCTGATGTTGTTAGCTCCTAAAATTTTTGCATTATGACTAGAAATAGCCGACAAATCAATGTTGATTTCGCAGCTGTAAACCTCACTCAGTTTGTGAGAAAAATAGAAACTGTCTACACCGAAACCCGCAGTAATGTCTATTAATGAATCACCTTTTACCAATTGCTGCTTGTAAGCTGCTGTTTCTTCCGAAGAAGTTTGCTCAACAGACAGGGTACTTGGATAAACGATATTTTCGTGCTTAAACCACGTGGGAAGTTTCTTTTCCGACTTCTTCTTTGCTGCAATCTGATTGGCAAGTTCTGCAGAAGTCACCTCAGCAAAAGGAGATTTCCCTAATGCAATTCTACTTACATCAGCATTTAAATTGCCGTTGATATAAGTTTGCACTGCCTTTTGCAAGAGGTTCTTATTCATTTATTCAGGGATCAGAAGGGATCTGGGATTAGGGTCAGTTAACCGAATAAACAATTTCAACAATTAACCTTCCGTACGGTTTTTCATCACCATTTGGCAAGTATTTCTACTTTTTACTTCAAGCCAAACTTTTTTGTTTACCGTAACTCTGTCCATGGTTTCTTGATTATAATAACGAATGGTAACCAGCTCCATATCCTTGTTGTATTTCACTTTAAAATCGGCAGAAAGATCTTTGATTAAACTCTCAATTTTCTGCTCATCATTATCAATACTGATCGAAAAACTAATTGCGGAGTTTAACATGGTGTTTACCTTTACTCTATTTTTATGGAAAATAGCGAAGATATGGCTCAAATTTTCTTCAATAATGAAAGAGAAATCCTTTGGCGAAATCGATAACAACACCTGATTTACCTTGAAGATAAACGAGGGTATTGGAAGGGTAGTAGCTTCACTACTAATTTCGGTTCCGACCTCATCTGGATGAATAAATGATCTTACGTACAAAGGGATACCCTTGTTTTGTATAGGTTTAATCGTTTTAGGATGAATTACGGTTGCACCATAATAAGTCAATTCAATAGCGTCGTGATAAGACAACTGAGGAATTTTTTCCGTTTCGTCAAACCATTTTGGATCTGCATTGAGTACACCTGGAACATCTTTCCAAATGGTCATTTTCTCCGCATCTAGTGCAGCACTAAAAATAGCAGCCGAATAATCAGAACCTTCGCGGCCAAGCGTTGAAGTAAAGTTCTCACTAGTATTGCCAATAAAACCTTGTGTGAGTATAATTCCTTGTTCTAAATAACTAGGCAGATGCTTTTGTATTTCATGGGTTGTTTTATCCCATTGCACATTGGCTTCTCGGTAATTATTATCAGTCTGGATATAGTTACGGGCATCTTGCCAAATACAAAATGTACCTTGTTGATTTAGATAAGCGGCAATAATTTTAGAGGACACTAACTCCCCAATAGATACAATTTGGTCGTACAGGTAATCTGCACTGTCTTCTGCTTCTTCTTCCAGCAACCATTCAATTTCTACGAAAGTATTCGCTACATCATTATAAATTGGATTTTTAGTATCTGCGAACAACTTGCTGATAATCTCAAAATGAAAATCCTTTATGCTATCTAATAACTGATGTTTTCGTTCGTCTCCATTAATATGAGCGAAAGCAAGTTCTTGCAATCGGTCGGTAGTTTTATCTATGGCAGAAACGACTACGAGTAGGCTTTTGGCGCCAAAAGATTGTATAATTTGAGTAACGTTTTTTATTCCCTCTATGTTTTTGATGGACGCGCCACCAAATTTGTATACTTGCATTTATTCAGTTGGAGTTAAGATGGTTTGCGGTTTAGCAATGCCGCTAAGTTCTGAAAAAGGAATTACTAATTCTGTAGTACCTTCTGCGTAAGATTTGATTTCGTAAGGATTATATAAAAATACTAAGCCTTTATCGCTTACATAAAAGCTTTTTGGCAATGAAAATTTTCCGTTAGTAAAGAAATATTTTTTATCTAAGGGCTCTGTTGCATTAATTTTTTCATTGCTTCTAAAAATCCGCTCGGCAACTTTCATTAATTCTCCTTTCTTTTCAGGCAAAATCAAAGAATCTAGTGTAACCGCCTTATTGGTTTTGGGATTGAAGTTGATATAAGAAATAGACGTATTGCCATGTGCGCCACCTGCGTAGTCTGAATGAACATATTTTAACGCTACATAGTTGTGAAGCTGTCTAATTACCTTAATATCGATTAGTAAATACCACCATTGTGCTGTACCCGGATTTTCTACATAAAAATCGTTATAACCTCTTATGAAACTACTAGCGATATCGTCAAATGCGGTTGGAACTTCTTCATCACCGAAGTAGTGAAATACCTGACTTTTAATGAAATTGTTTAGGCTGTCATTTTCAAATACAGGGTATTTTACGACGGCCTTCGCCGTGTCTGCAAACCCATTTGTTGCTGGCTTTACAAAATTGTTACTCACTACTTTTACAGAATCATAGCGATAAGTTAAGGTGTCGTTTGCTGCTGTAATAACATGAGCTACTTTTTTATCCTCGTTTTCACTAGTACATGCCCATAACAGACTTATTGCAAATAGAGTTAAGGTGGTAATTTTCTTCATGACCAATTGTCTAAAATTTAATTAATTGCTCTTTGGTAAAAGATGCATTTAGCCACTCGCTTTCGTAAGCAGCTCCATATTTGTTATAGAAATTAATAGCAGGAGCGTTCCAATCTAGCACTTGCCAATTCATTCCATTGAAGTTTCTCTCTTTGGCTTCCTGCACCACACGATCAAATAATAACTTTCCAATTCCCTTTCCTCTGTAGCTTTCAGTTACCAAAAAATCTTCTAGGTATAAACGACAGCCTTTCCAAGTTGAGTATCTAATGTAAAACAACGCCAATCCAACAATGGTTTGCCCATCTACTGCAACAAAAGATTTCCATACTGGATTTTCTCCAAAGCCAGCATTTACAAATTCATCTAACGTTACGGTAACCTCATCAGGCGCATTTTCATAAATAGCTAATTCTGTAATTAACTCCAGTAAACGAGGGCAATCTTCAGCAGTTGCTACTCTCAGTTGAATATTCATTTAGTTATTGGTTAGTATTCTGGATGTTTAGTTGTTTGGTTGAACTCAACGTTACTTTTGGCTTTTTACTTTCTACTCTTAACTCTCTGTATTTTTCCAGTGTTTAATCACCCTTTTTCCAAAAATATTGCTTCCAATTCTAACCATCGTACTTCCTTCTTCGATCGCTAATTTATAATCAGAAGACATACCCATAGAAATTTCCTTGAAGCTATCTTCTTTTCTAAAATAGCTTACTTTAATGCCATCGAAAAGCACTTTAAGTTCATTAAACTCAATACTCGTTTGTTTTTCATTTGCGGTGTTGGTCGCTATTCCCATCAAACCAATAATTCTAACATTTTTCATGGCTGCGAATTCTGCTGAACTTAGCAATTCAACTGCTTCATCGAAAGCTAGCCCAAACTTAGTTTCTTCATCAGCAATGTAGATTTGCAATAAACAATCTATTACACGGTTATGCTTTGCAGCTTGCTTATCAATCTCTTTTAAAAGTTTGATACTGTCAACAGATTCAATCAGTTTTACAAAAGGAGCAATGTATTTTACCTTATTGGTTTGTAAATGTCCAATTAAATGCCATTCTATATCTGATGGTAATTGCGTTTGCTTATCTACCATTTCTTGCACTAGGTTTTCTCCGAAAACTCGTTGGCCTGCTTCATAGGCTTCCCTTACAGCTTCCACTGGATGATTTTTTGATACGGCTACTAGTTTTACTCCGTCACTTTCTATTTCACTTTTATATTTTAATATGTTATCAGCAATGCTCATTTATCAGTATTTTTGAGGTAAAATTAACAACCCTTTTTTAATTTGGCTAAGAAAGCTGAAAGTTTAATATATAAATGACGAGATTCTTCTTATTAATTTGTTGCGTAGCACTGTTTTCGGCATGTAAGCCAGGTATTCCCAAAGATATCGTACAACCCGATAAAATGGAGAAAATCCTTTTTGATATTCATTTAATAGATGGCTATGTATCCTCTATACCTACCTCCGACAGTGCTAGGAAAGTATCTGCCCCTATTTATAAAGGCATTTTTAAAAAATATGGTATTGATTCCGCTACACATGCCAAAAGCATGGCTTATTATTATAATCACCCCGATGTGCTATCTAAAATGTATGATAGAATAAGCGAAAAAATGGGCAAAACTCGAGATACAGAGACTAAAAAGCGGCAGAAGGAAGAAAAGATAAAGCTTGCTAAAGCAGCAAAACTTCAAAAAGCAACAGAGAAGAGAATTATAGATTCTTTAAAAAAGATAAAAGAAAAGAATAAGGTTGACACTTTAAAAAAAGCAGTTCAACCATTTAAAAAAGTAATAGAGACGCCGAAACCGGCAAAGAAATAATATGCTGTACCCCGAAAATTGTGAAGAGAGATTAGGATTCAATGAAGTTAGGCAATTAGTGCGTCAGCATTGCTTAAGTACAATGGGACAAAACCTGGTTGATAAAATGCAGGTGATGTCTAAGTACGACCAAATTGATAAGTTTTTACGTCAAACAAAAGAATTTAAGAGCATCCTCGAAAATCAGGAACCACTACAGATCAATACTTTTTTCGACATTAAAATATTGGCGGAGAAAATAAGGGTAGAGGGCACCTACCTAATAGAAGAAGAACTTTTCAAGATCTATACGTCACTGCAAACTGTTTTTTCCGTTATTATGTTTTTTGATGAACGCAAAGAACTTTATCCTAGTTTAGAAGCTTTATTTGAGCACCTTCCGATAGAAAAGGACATCCTCAAAAAAATAGAAGCTGTACTAGATGCCAAAGGCAAAATAAAACCTAATGCTTCTAGAGAACTATTTGAAATCACTACTTCTATAGCCAAAGGTGAACAGGAAGTCCGTAGAAAAATGGATTCCATCTATAAAAATGCGGTTGCGAGCAATTGGGTAGCTGATGGCAGCCTTACAGTACGTGATGGCAGAATTTGTATTCCTATTTTGGCCGAAAACAAACGTAAGCTGAAAGGTTTTATTCACGATGAGTCTGCCAGCGGACAAACAGTTTACCTAGAGCCAGAAGAGGTTTTCACCCTCAACAATAAGCTTCGTGATTTGGAGTTTGATCGTAGACGGGAAATCATTCGCATTTTAATTAGCACTACAGATGAATTAAGGCCTTACACGCCAATTTTATTATCATACCATGGCTTCTTAACGAAATTAGACTTCGTGAGGGCTAAGGCTTTGTTTGCTATTCAAGTTGGCGGACAAATGCCAATGTTGCTAAAAGAACCGAAAATAAAGTTAGTTAATGCTCACCACCCATTATTATTGTTATCATTTGCCAATGAGCAGAATGGAAAAAATGTAGTTCCATTGAATATTCACATGAACGATGGTATGCGTATAGTGTTGGTTTCGGGACCCAATGCCGGCGGTAAATCTGTGTGCATGAAAACAGTTGGCTTACTACAGATGATGCTCCAAACTGGCTTACTAGTGCCAGCAGACGAGCACAGCGAAATGGGGATATTTAGTCAAATATTTGCAGATATTGGTGACGACCAGTCAATAGAATCTGATTTAAGTACTTATAGTGCACATTTAAACAAAATGCGCTATTTCGTAGCTCACACTAACCCTAAAACACTCGTATTAATTGACGAGTTTGGAACGGGAACCGATCCACAGTTTGGTGGCCCAATGGCCGAAGCTGTTTTAGAAGTGTTAAATAGTAAAAAAGTTAGAGGTGTAATTACAACGCACTATTCAAATTTAAAGCTTTTCGCCGGTGATACAGAAGGACTAGAAAATGCGTCAATGCTATTTGATAATAGCAAAATGAAACCGCTTTACATATTGGACATTGGGAAACCAGGAAGTTCTTATGCTTTTGAAATCGCTCAAAATATTGGATTACAGAAAGAAGTCTTAGCACTAGCGAGACAGAAAATTGGCACCAACCAAAATAGCATTGATAGTTTGTTGGTGAACTTAGAAAAGGAAAAACGTCAAGTACACGAGACAAAAGTAAAATTGGCTAATCAGCAGAATAGATTAAACCAACTCCTAGCCGAAAACGAAAAGCAGAAATCCTTCCTGGAAGAAAACAAAAAAGTTCTCATTAAAGATGCTAAAGTGCAAGCTCAAAACATTATTAAGGATGCCAATAAGCTAGTAGAGAATACTATTGCACAAATTAAGCAGAAACAAGCTGATAAAGAAGCAACTCGAGAGATCAGACAGAACTTGCAAAAGGGGCTAGCTAGAAATGAAGTTAAAATTGAAGAACCAAAACCTGTAATCGAATTTGATGACAGTGAATTGGAAATTAATGACTGGATTCAACTAATTGGCACAGAAAATACTGGCCAGGTTTTGGAAATCAACAAGAATGACGTAGTAGTAGCCTTCGGAGATTTACGTTCTGTGGTAAAAAGAAACAGGGTACAGAAAATCAGTAACCGGCAGGTAAAGAAACTAGTTCAGCGAAGTTCCTATACCAACAGTTTAAATGATGCGGTGAGTAGTTTTAGAGCAGAGCTCGATTTGCGAGGTATGCGTGGAGAGGTGGCACTGCAGGAACTGGAGAATTACATGGATAAAGCTATTATGTTAGGGTTTCCGTCTGTCAAAATTATTCACGGCAAAGGCGACGGCATTTTACGTAAACTGATTAGAACCCATCTCAAACCTTACAAACAAGTAGATCGGATGGAAGATGAACACTTAGATAGAGGTGGCGACGGGATTACTTATGTTTATATGAAATAATTGATGAGTATCACAGATGAAGATAAATTGATATATTTCGATAATTTAAAAAATTACCTATCGAAATATGCTGTAATTAGCTCAACTTCATTTGAACTTATTAAAAGCTTAGTCAGGTTTCAACATTTTAATAAGAATGAAATGTTGATTGCTGAAGGAGATATTGCACGAAATATCTATTTTCTGAGCAGTGGCGTAATCAGAGCATACTCTAGCGGTCAAGATGGGCATACTTATAATAAAAATCTTTTCCTGAAAAATAGAATGGTAGGGTCAATGGTATCTTCGCTATTACAACAACCGTCTAAATTTACCCTACAAGCCTTAGAAGATGGTGTAGTTTTAAGTATGAGCTTCATTAAATTCAAGCAGCTAATTAATGAAAATGAAGACTTGAAAAATTACTACATTTCCTATTTAGAAAAGGAATGGATCATTGAAAAAGAGGAGCGAGAAGTCTCATTAGTAATGGATAATGCCAGTGTAAGGTATCAAAAACTCTTAGCTGCACACTCGGCTATCGATCAGCAAATTTCACTGCTTCATATCGCCTCTCATTTAGGCATTACCCCGACACAACTCAGCCGCATAAGAAAAGATTTGAAAGAATAGCGATATCAACATATGTAAATGGTTTAATCTCGCTGATTGGATAACTTTGCTATCATGGAAAACATCAACGAATTAAATATAGCTAACCTGACTGCTTTATGGAAAAAAGTAGGTGTATTGGTAGGTAGTTACAATCAAGTAAATGCTTGTGAAATTAGTGTCGTAAATCATTCGCAATGGCCTAACAAGATATGGGTTAAGGAAGGACTGAATGCTAAATTGATAGACAGCTTACAAGAACAAATGGTATCCTCTGAAATTGATTTAGTATTTCCACATTGGGAAACGAATGCCGATACCATTTCAGATTTAGCTTCAGAGCGTTTTACCCAAAAATCGGAGCAAACGGGAATGTCGCTCGAATTAGACCAGTCGTTTGAGTTGTCAAACCTATTAACCTTCAACCGTGTTTCTAATATTGAACAAGCTAAACTTTGGAGTTCAGTTTATCCTAGATGTTTCGGGTACGTCATTTCGGAGGAAATATTAGCTAACACTAACGATGAAATAGCTTATTACCTATTTTATTCCGACGATGATATTGTAGGCACAGCAATTTATTTTCCAACTGAACAAGTTGTAGGTATTCATAGCGTTGGTATTATTCCCGAAATGAGAAAGAAAGGTTTTGCAGAGGAAATTATGAAAATATTACTCAATAAGGCATTATCAGAAGGATTTCCTTATGCAACATTACAAGCATCATCCTTAGGTAAGGGGATTTACAAGAGATTGGGTTTCGCGGAAGATTTTACCATTAAAAATTACGGTTTAACGCAAACATCTCACTGATAATCAACGAAATTAAACCAAATGCATCATTTTGTTGTTAGTTCTTTAAACATAATGAGCATGAAAAAATTACTTTACACAACAGTAGCTGTATTGCTATTCATTGGAGCTTGTAAAAAAGACAGAAGTAAGGAAGATTTAACTCCAGTAGATTTAAAGAACAAAATTTTGGTAGCTAACCTTACGCTACCATGGGAACTGATCTACGGACCTGATAATTTAATTTGGTTTACTGAAAAGTCTGGAAAGATTAGCAGGCTTAATCCAACAAGCGGTCAGGTTACAGCCCTACATATCATAACTGATGTAAGAATACAAGGTGAAGGTGGTTTACTGGGAATGGCTTTGCATCCTAATTTTAACGCTGATCCATTTGTTTATGTATTTTATGGTTACGGTAATCCTTATAAAAATAAATTGGTGCGGTTTAGTTATGCGAATAATGCGCTAAGTAATCCAAAAACCTTATTAGATAACATTCCAGCTTCATCTAACCACAATGGCTCTAGGTTATTAATTAACGGCGATAAACTTTTTGTAACCACCGGTGATGCGGAAGATTTAAGTACACCTCAAAATATAAACTCATTAGCGGGCAAAGTGCTTAGATTAAATTTAGACGGCACTATTCCATCCGATAACCCTTTTCCTAATAATCCAGTTTGGTCTTATGGACATCGCAATGCGCAAGGTTTAGCAATGGTGGGTAATAAGTTGTTTTCTTCAGAACATGGACCATCTACCGATGATGAAGTTAACATGATTGAAAAAGGTAGAAATTATGGTTGGCCAACGGTGACTGGAAAATGTAATGCCACTAACGAAACAGCTTTCTGTAACCAAAACAATGTGGCTGAGTCTATCATTGAATGGACACCAACTATTGCACCTAGCGGAATGACTTATTATAATTCAAATTATATACCTCAGTTTAAAAACTCATTATTGTTAGCATTTTTAAAAGGAAACAAGCTAATGCAATTGAAATTAAATGATACGCAGACTGCCATAATAGAAACGAAAGACTTTTACGTAGGAGATTTCGGCAGAATAAGAGCAGTAACACAATCGCCGGAAGGAAAAATTTACATCTGTACCAGTAATGGCCAAGAGGATAAAATTATAGAAATATCTAAGTAGCTATAAAATTGTTCAATTAACCATAAAACACTATAAATCTTTAGCTTATATGCTCACCAACGATTTGCTTAGTGTAGCTTTTACAACAATGAAAGCTACACTTTGCTTTTGTAAAGCAGTAAAGAAATCCTAATTTAGCCCTCACTTGTCCCGAACATTCGGGAAACACACCAAATATGATTAATAAAGTTGTAGCAAATGCTGAGGAAGCGATAGCTGATATTACAGACGGGAAAACTTTAATGCTGGGCGGATTCGGTCTGTGCGGTATTCCTGAGAACTGTATTGCCGCCTTGGTAGAAAAAGGCGTAAAAGATTTAACCTGTATCTCTAATAATGCTGGTGTAGATGATTTTGGTATAGGTTTAATGTTGCAAAAACGTCAGGTAAAAAAGATGATTTCATCTTACGTTGGTGAAAATGCTGAGTTTGAGCGCCAACTGTTAAGTGGCGAACTGGAAGTAGAACTAATCCCTCAAGGTACTTTAGCTACTCGTTGTTTGGCTGCAGGTTATGGTATGCCTGCTATTTTCACTCCTGCCGGTGTGGGAACTGAAGTAGCGGAAGGTAAAGAAATCCGAAATTTTGATGGTAAAGATTACCTAATGGAGTATGCTTTTGATGCTGATTTTGCCATTGTAAAAGCCTGGAAAGGTGATACTGCAGGTAACCTAATTTTTCGTTCTACCAGTAGAAACTTTAATCCTGTAATGGCGATGGCTGGTAAAACTACCATTGCAGAAGTAGAGGAATTAGTAGAAGTCGGACAACTAGATCCTGATCATGTTCATACACCTGGAGTTTATGTACACCGAATTTTTCAAGGACAGGATTATGAGAAGAGAATTGAGCAGCGAACGGTTAGGAAAGCTGAAAATTAGCTGATTAGATAATGTGATAATTAGCTAATATCATAACAATAAACTACCTACACCTATGAACGATGACAGAGTTAGTGAAAATCTTATCGTTAAACTAAGCTTCCAATTTGCACTGGAGATAGTTAAGTATGCTGAATTGTTAGAGGAAAAGCGAAAATTCGTAGTGGCTAATCAATTGTTGAAATCAGGTACTAGCATTGGTGCAAACATTTGGGAAGCTCAGAATTCAGAAAGCAAAGTTGATTTTATTCATAAATGAAAATTTCGGCAAAGGAATGTGAAGAAACTAAATATTGGCTATTGATATGCAGACATTCGGAAAGTTATCCCTTAATTGGAAATTTATTAGATAAAATCGAAACCATCCAAAAAATACTAAATAAAATAATAGCTACGGCTAAACAGAAGTAATTAGCTAATTGGATGATGTGATAATTGGATAATGTTACAGGAATTAACAGTCATTACAGAAATCATCACATCAGCTAATCAACAAATCATCACATTAAATATATGCTTGACAAAAACGGTATCGCGAAACGTATCGCTAAAGAAATAAAAGACGGTTACTACGTTAACTTGGGTATTGGTATCCCAACTTTGGTTGCCAATTACATTCCAGAAGGAGTTAACGTGGTATTGCAATCTGAAAATGGTTTACTAGGGATGGGACCATTTCCTTTTGAAGGGGAGGAAGACCCAGATCTAATAAATGCAGGTAAACAAACCATCACTACTTTACCAGGATCGTCTATTTTCGATTCGGCCATGAGCTTTGGTATGATTAGAGCTCAAAAAATAGATTTAACCATTTTAGGGGCAATGGAAGTTTCTGAAAATGGTGATATAGCCAATTGGAAAATACCAGGTAAAATGGTGAAGGGAATGGGCGGAGCAATGGACTTAGTAGCTTCTGCGAAGAACATCATTGTAGCCATGCAACATGTAAACAAAGCAGGAGAAAGTAAGTTGTTACCGTCTTGTACCTTGCCTTTAACAGGGGTAAAATGCATTAAGAAAATTGTAACGGAGCTAGGTGTTTTTGACGTATTACCTGAAGGCGGATTTAAGCTTTTGGAAAGAGCACCGGGAGTTAGCGTAGATGAAATCAGAAAAGCTACAGCTGGTAAATTATATGCAGATGATGATGTGCCAGAGATGGCGGCTAGTTAGTTTTTTCCGTCATTTCGAGCTTAGTCGAGAAATCTTTGGACTTAATATTTAATATTTATTTTAAGAATTTTCCCATTTGGCTGCGCTTTGATCGAAATAACGGGCAGACGATAAGACTTACGAAGTTTGCGAAACTTCGTAAGTCTATGCAAATTACTTCAACACCTCAATAATTCCAATCACATCATTTTTACCCAAACCTTTGTCGTGCGCATCTTGATAAGTATCAATCATCGCTTGCGATAACGGAAAATCAGCGCCAGCTTTCTGAGCTAATAGAATGTCCTTTAACATCAAATCTAAGGCAAATGCAGCTGGATAACTATCATTAATCAACATCGGGGTTTTCACTTTGGTGGCACCATTTCCACAAGCACTTTCATTGATGATTTCTAGCATATCCCTACGCTCTAACCCTAATCGTTCCGAAAACAATATGGTTTCTGCTAGTCCTTGATAGATCAATGATAGGAAGTAATTGATCGACAATTTAGCTGCTACACCAGTTCCGTTAGCACCCAAATGCTTTGTTAATTTACCTATCTTTTCAAAATAGGGCTTAGCTCGTTCTACATCTTCTTCGCTGCCGCCAGCCATAATAATCAAAGTTCCTTCTTTGGCAGGCATCGTACTTCCTGCAACGGGAGCATCGATAAATCCAGCATGTTTAGCTTTTATAAGCGCTGCATTAGCTAAGGAACATTCCTGAGAAATCGTACTACAATCTATGAATAGTTTCCCAACAAGCTCTTCTTTTACGATCTGCTGATAAACTTGATTTACAGCATCGTCGTTGGTTAGCATAGTAAAAACAATGTCACTGTTTCTTACTAATTCAGAAATGCTTTGGCAAACAGTCGCCTTTTCTTCAAAATCTTTCGTCTTATCTGCGGATCGGTTATAGACTGATAAATCATAATTCGCTTTCAATAAGTTTTTAGCCATAGGGGTGCCCATGTTACCTAAACCTATCCAACCTAATTTTGTATTGTTCATTGTATTTTTAATAAGAAAGCCTTCCATTTCTGGAAGGCTTATTTTCTAAGCTTGTAAGTCGCTCATGATCGTTTTAATCTTTTCATTAAGTTTCTGCTCGGTGGCTTTAAATTCTTCAGCACTTGTTAGAGAATCGTTTACACTACAGTAAAACTTAATTTTAGGCTCGGTACCACTTGGACGAGCAGAAATAATGCTGCCATCTTCAGTAATAAACTGCAGTACATCCGATTTAGGAAAACCTAATTCCTGACTAGAGCCCGTTTTGATATCCGTAACTTTATTTAACTCGTAATCTTTTAAAGTCACTACTGGCGAGCCACCCAAAGTAGCAGGAGGGTTGTTTCTAAATTTTTCCATCATGGCTTTGATTTCCTCAGCACCAGTTTTTCCTTTTTTGGTGATGGAAACTAAGTCTTCTTTGTACATGCCATACTTCACATACATTTCAATCATTGCTTCGTATAAGCTACTGCCTTTATCTTTGTAGAAAGCAGTCATTTCAGCAATAAATGCACAAGAAATTACCGCGTCTTTATCACGTACCAAATCCCCGATCAGGTAACCATAACTTTCTTCTCCGCCTACTATGAATTGCTTTTTACCTAAAAGCTCAGTCATAACTTTTCCGATCCACTTAAAACCAGTAAGCGTATTGAAATACTCCACACCTTTTTCATCAGCGATTGCTTTGATCAAAGGTGTAGTAACGATAGTGCTTACCACATATTCGTTACCAGTTAACTTACCTTTTTCTTGCCAAGCGGTTAGCATGTAATTCACTAATAAACTTCCTGTTTGGTTACCGTTCAATAGAACAAACTCACCATCAGTATTCCTAACTGCAATACCCACACGATCGGCATCTGGATCGGTCGCCAAAACTAGATCAGCATCAATTTCCGAAGCCTTTTTCAAAGCTAAAGTTAAAGCTTCCTTTTCTTCTGGATTTGGATAAACTACTGTTGGAAAATTACCATCTGGTTTACTTTGCTCTTCAACAATAGTCACGTTAGTGAAACCAAATTGTGCCAAAGCAGGTGGCACTAAGGTAATTCCCGTACCGTGGATAGGAGAGAACACAATCTTCAAATTTTTCTGACGCTCAATCGCATCTGGAGAAACAGAAAGTGCCGTAATCTGGTTTAAATATTTTTGATCAATTTCTTCACCAATCAGTTCTACATTAGCATCAATTCTGTCGAACTTAACCTCATCGATACTTTTAATTGCTGCCACTTCTTCCATGACCATTTTATCGTCTGGAGAAGTAAACTGGCCACCATCAGCACCGTACGCTTTATAACCATTATATTCTTTCGGATTGTGCGATGCGGTTAACATTACCCCACTTTTACAGCCTAATTCGCGAATAGCAAATGAAAGCTCTGGCGTTGGACGCAATGCTGAGAAGAAATACACCTTGATGCCATTTGCGGAAAACACATCAGCAGTAATATTAGCAAACACATCTGAATTGTTTCTGCTGTCGTGAGCAATAGCTACACAAATTTTCTCGCCAGGATATTTTTTTAACAAATAATTAGACAAACCTTGTGTAGCAGTACCAATAGTATATTTATTTACACGATTAGAGCCAGCGCCCATAATTCCACGTAAACCACCAGTTCCGAACTCTAAATTGCGGTAAAAAGCATCTGTAAGCTCCGTATATCCTTCTTCGTCTAATAATTTTTGTATAGCTGATTTGGTGGTTTCATCATAATTACCGTTAAGCCATTGCTGTACGGTTGCGTTGGTGGTTTGATCTAATTGCATGTTAATATATATGGTTAATATCGATATAAATACAAATTTTATGAGGTAGAGTTTGGTAAAATTAAATAAATAGATATTTTATTTTACTGATTTAGCTGAAATTAACAGTCTTTTATTTATTTTCACGACCCGTTACAATAATAACAAAAATCTATATCCTATAACCTAAAAAATGAAATCATTCTAAGAAAATGGGAATCATTTCAAAACAGTAAAAAACCATTAAATGAAAATTTTAAAATTCGGTGGTACCTCTGTGGGTAGCCCAGAACGTATGAAAAAATTGTTGGACATCGTTAATCCAGCAGAAAGACAAATCGTAGTATTATCAGCAATGTCTGGTACTACGAACAACTTGGTAGAAATTTCAAACGCGTTACTGAAGGAAGATAAGAAGAAGGGCATCGAATTAATAAATACTTTAAAAGATAAATACGATGTTGTTGTAACCGAACTTTTGCCAGAAGGCGAATTTAGAGCACAAGGTCAGGAAGTGGTAGATTATCATTTCAATTTCTTACTAACTCTAGCTAATGATATTTTCACTGCCATTGAAGATAAAGTGGTTTTGGCGCAAGGAGAGTTATTATCTACGACTTTATACCACGTTTATTTAAAATCCATTGGCATACCATCGGTCTTGTTGCCTGCTTTAGATTTCATGAAGATAGACGAGGATAACGAACCTGTTATTCCCTATACCACCGAAAATTTAATTCCAATTTTAGAAGCGAATCCAGACACTAACTTATTCATCACTCAAGGTTTTATTTGTAGAAATAGCTTTGGCGAGGTAGATAACTTACGTCGTGGCGGTAGCGATTATACAGCTTCTTTATTAGGCGCAGCAATTTTAGCGGAAGAAGTTCAAATTTGGACTGATATTGATGGAATGCATAACAATGATCCTCGCATTGTGAAAGGCACGAAACCTATTGCTAACCTCTCATTTGACGAAGCGGCTGAGTTAGCTTATTTTGGAGCAAAGATTTTACACCCACAGTCTGTTTTTCCTGCGCAGAAGTATAAAATTCCAGTTCGTTTGTTAAACACGATGGAGCCTCAAGCTTTTGGTACAGTAATCAGCACCGAAAGTGAAAAAGGTAAAATCAAGTCTATCGCTGCGAAGGACGGTATCACAGCAATTAAAATACAGTCTAGCCGAATGTTATTGGCTTACGGTTTTTTACGTAAGGTTTTCGAAGTTTTTGAGCGTTACAAGACGCCAATTGACATGATTACGACTTCGGAGGTTGCCGTATCTTTAACTATTGATTTTACTGATAACTTAGATAAAATTGTTGAGGAATTAAATTCATTCGGAAGTGTAGAAATAGACAGAGAACAGACCATTGTTTGTGTAGTTGGCGATTTCGGTGCTGAAAAACACGGTTTTGCTTCTAAAGTATTAGATGCAATCAAACACTTGCCAGTTAGGATGATTTCTTACGGAGGAAGCGCTTACAACATCTCACTTTTGATTAATAACGATGATAAAGTAGAGGCTTTGAGAAGCTTACACAATAGAATTTTTGAATAACCCCTAAGCCCCCTGAAGGGGGAATGATGTTTAGCTCTCCTAAAGTTAAGTCCCTTTAGGGGATTTAGGGGTTAACGATAGTAGAAATAAATAAATACAAAAATTAATATCAATACAATTGAGATACGAATTCTTCTTTCAAACTCTCTGCGACTAATATTTTCACGACGGTAGTCAATATAATTACCTATGTAAATAATAGCCAAGAAGGCCAAGAAGAAAAATAGTATAAATTTCAAGATTATGTTTTCCGATAAAGATATAGCACATTTTTCGAATTTAGAAACGCCATTTTATTATTACGACCTGAATTTGTTGAGAGAGACATTAAAGGCTTGTAGCGATGCGGCTAATACTTATAATTTCCATGTGCATTATGCCATGAAAGCCAACTTTAACGATAAGGTTTTAGCACAAATTAAACAAATAGGTTTTGGTGCAGACGCCGTGAGTGGTGGCGAAGTAAAAAAAGCCATCGAAAGTGGTTTTGCTAACGGTAATGTGGTTTTTGCGGGGGTTGGTAAATCTGATAAGGAAATCAATTACGCTTTAGACCAAGATATTTTCTGCTTTAACGTGGAATCCTTGCAAGAGCTACAGGTAATTAATGAACTAGCAGAAAAAAAAGGCAAAGTAGCGAAGGTGGCTATCCGTATCAATCCAAATGTGGATGCACATACGCACGCCAACATCACAACTGGCCTAGATGAAAATAAGTTTGGGATCAACTCTTGGGATATGCCCGCTTGTGCTGATATTTTAAATGTTTCTGCAAATTTAGAGTTTGTTGGAATCCACTTCCATATTGGCTCGCAAATTACGAACTTAGATGTTTACAAAAACCTTTGTGTTCGTGTTAATGAATTTGCTGCTTGGTTTGAAGACAAGAATTTTAGGGTTAAAGTTTTAAATGTTGGTGGAGGTTTAGGTATAGATTACCACAATCCAAATGCTCAAATTCCAAACTTTGAAGCTTATTTTAAAATATTTGCCGATTTCTTAGACATCAAACCTCACCAAGAAGTACATTTCGAATTGGGTAGGGCATTGGTTGGTCAATCCTCATCGTTGATTAGCCGTGTGCTTTACGTGAAAAATGGGAAGAAAAAGAATTTCATCGTTTTAGATGCGGGCATGACTGAATTAATGCGTCCAGCTTTATATCAGGCCTATCATCAAATTGAGAATTTGTCTCCAATCTCTAATCTCAAATCTGAAATCTCAACTAAATATGATGTAGTTGGACCAATTTGCGAAAGTACAGATTGCTTTGGAAAAGAAGTCGCTATGCAAGAGACTTTCAGAAATGACTTAATTGCCATCAGAAGTACTGGCGCCTATGGTGAGGTTATGGCTTCTAACTATAATTTACGTGATGCAATAGTAACTGTAACTAGTGAAGATTACTAAATTAGACGAAACAAGGACGTTTCATCAATAAAAATATTTTAAGCCAGCAGATTTAATATTGCTGGCTTTTTGATTTTATTTCTTTCTACTAGATACGTAAACTACCACACCAGCAATTAATGCAATACCGCCCGCATAAGGTGGCCAATTAACCGATTTTTCCTTGTCTGCACTGATCTGGATAGGCCCAGCATCTACTATCTTTTCTTCTTTAGTGTAAGTAAAACCGCTCCACACTAACATAATTAATCCAATTACAATTAATAAAATGCCTAATGATTTTCCCATAACGATAAATTTATTACCGAACAGTTCAGTAAGGCTGATTGTTTTTTATCTTAAGCCTTTAAGCTAGATTAATCTTCTTCTTCTTCAAAAAAATCAGCTAAACCGCCAAGATAATATTCGCTAATCCCTTCGGTGAATTCTTTATAATCTTCTTCAGGAATATTAGTCTGTGCAAATTCTAACGAAGTTCCTTTCTTATCTGGATGAAGCTTAATCGTTACAATAGATGGTTCGTTATCTTCTCCGAAATACCATTGTTGAACAATTTTCTTATCTGGTTCGAACTCCAGATTTTTTCCTACAATATCACCATCCCAAAAAGAAAATTCAGTTCCAGCCTCTTCTTCAAACTCCACTTCTGCGCCAGTCCACAACTGGATGCTTTGCGCTTTGGTTAGGCCTAAATAAACTTCTTCTGGCGGAGCGGGGAGGAGTATATATTTTTTAAATGTTTTCATCGGGATATATTACGTGCTTAATTGTCTGGATCAGGGATTTGCTAGATTTTAGGATGAGCAGGATTTTTACATGTTAGCTAATTGATGTATTAGTTACAGCTGCATATCAACTCTTATCATGAAAATCAAATCATCCTAAATCCTGATCAGTTACGGATTTGGGTTATATTTTGTATTTGAGTTATATACTTTCTTAAACTGTAAACTAGTACTGCCAAAGTTAATTAATAAACCAATGGGAAACTTATACGCAGTGACATAATTTTTAGCTTGAGCTAAATGAACATCTTCTAAATTAATTACAGCTTTCAGTTCCACAACAACTTGGTTTTCAATAATGAAATCTGCTCTTCTAATTCCAACTTCAATATCTTCGTAATAAATAGTCTGCTTTACTTCTCTGGCATATATCAATCCAGTCTTGTTAAGTTCTATGGCTAAGCAACCTTGATAGATCACTTCTTGAAATCTATTACCTAAAGTATTGTGTACTTTCATAGCACAACCATTTATTTTGTATGTGATTTCGTCGATGGTCATTTTTTATCTGGATTTTTGCATGTTGCTTAATTGTCTGGGATTAGGATTTACAAGATTTTAGGATTAAATGGATTTTTAAATGTCGTCTAATTATATGGATCACGATTTAGCAAGATAGGATTTACCTAACCGACTATTTTGATTTAAAACCCTCATCATGAAAATCTATTAATCCTACAACCCTGATCAAGACATTATACTATTTAAAGGCATTAATCCCAGTCACATCCATACCAGTAATTAGTAAATGAACATCATGTGTTCCTTCGTAAGTAACCACAGACTCTAAGTTCATCATGTGTCGCATAATAGAATATTCTCCGGTAATGCCCATACCGCCCAACATCTGACGAGCATTGCGTGCAATATCTAAAGCAATTTCAACACTATTGCGTTTGGCCATCGAAATTTGTTCGGCAGAAGCCCTGTTTTCACTTTTCAGTTTACCTAGGCGCCAAACCAACAACTGCCCTTTAGTAATTTCGGTAATCATTTCTGCTAATTTCTTCTGTTGTAGCTGGAAACCTCCGATAGGCTTACCAAATTGTTCACGTTCTTTTGAGTAACGAAGTGCAGTGTCGTAGCAATCCATTGCTGCACCTAAAGCTCCCCAAGCAATACCATAACGAGCTTGGTTCAAACATCCCAATGGCCCTTTCAAACCTTTAATATCAGGAAACACATTTTCTTTTGGAACTTTCACGTTATCGAACACTAACTCGCCAGTAGCAGAAGCTCTTAAACTCCATTTATGATGAGTTTCGGGCGTACTAAACCCTTCCATTCCTCTTTCCAACACCATGCCCCTAATCTTACCTTCTTCATCTTTAGCCCAAACAACGGCAATATCCGCAAAAGGAGCATTCGAAATCCACATTTTAGCACCATTTAAGAGATAGTGATCACCTTTATCTTTGATATTACTTACCATTCCCCCTGGATTAGAGCCGTGATCTGGTTCAGTTAAACCGAAACAGCCCGTCAATTCTCCAGTTGCTAATTTTGGCAAGTACTTTTTACGCTGTTCTTCAGTTCCGTAAGCATAGATAGGGTACATCACTAAGGATCCTTGCACCGAAGCCGTAGACCGAATGCCAGAATCGCCACGCTCAATTTCCTGCATAATAATACCATAAGCAGTGTAATCCAAGCCAGCACCGCCATATTCTACCGGAATAGTGGGGCCGAATGCACCAATTTCTCCCAAACCTTTAATCAATTGTTTTGGGAACTCTGCCCGCTGAGCGTAGTCCTCGATAATCGGACTCACTTCTCTCTTCACCCATTCTCTAACAGAAGCACGAATTAACAAATGCTCTTCAGATAAAAGTTCGTCTACCAAATAGTAATCAGGGGCTTCGTAAAGGTCTTTTCTTGCAGATTTACTCATTTCAAAAAGGATTTAGGTTTTTATTGGTTACAACCAAAGTTAGTAAAATACCTTAATCCCTAAGCAAAATTTAGCTATAATTGCACTTAACAAAATAGCACAAATGTACACTCAAACAGTTGCCTTAAGAGATGTTAAATGTTTTGCTCTTCATGGATTTTATCCTGAAGAACAATTGATAGGCTGTATTTTTATGGTAGATATCGAAGTGACTTTTAAGCCAAACGACGATACCGAAAATCTGGATAAAACCGTAAACTACGAAGTACTTAACCATATCATCCTCAAGGAAATGGCAAATACGCAAAAACTTTTGGAAACGGTGGTAAAGCATATTTTGGATGCAGTAAAAAAGAATTATCCATTTATACTTACTGCAAAAGTGGGTATCAGAAAAATGAACCCACCTATGCCTGGCCAAATAGGACACTCATTTGTTGAGTTAAGTTATAAGACTGATTAAACTAACTGCTCAAATTCAATCATTTTGTTTCTTTCTTTATCAGGAATGGCAACTGGGCTTTTGGTTTCGTAATCATAAACGACGCAAACCGTTTTACCCTTACTACAAATTACTTCTTCGCCATTTTTTATCTTCACAATAATATATTCTAAATCAAAGCTGGTATTACCAATACGAGAGGTACGAACGTAGATGCTTACTTTATCTCCCAAGTGAAGAGGCTTAATGTAGATATTCTCGGCTTTACCAATTACTACGCCTGTTCTTTTCCAATCCCAATGAATGGCTTGTTGCCAATATTTAGTTCTCGCAATCTCTAGGTAGGTAAAATATACTGCATTATTTACGTGGCCCATCATATCAAGATCTGTAAAACGCATTTCTAAATCTGTTCTATACTTGAAAATATCAGTTTTTATCTCTAAGTCTGACTTTTTGTCTTTTAATACTTCTTTCTTGCGCCAAAATGTCTTAAAAATCATAATTTATCAAATTGGAATGTAGTTTGAATAAAGGTAAATAACATTTAAAAATTAAAAAATAATAGAGGAGATATAAAAAATGAGCTTAGTAAAATTCAACAACAGAACCAGAAACACAGCACCATACTTTAACAACGTATTTGATTCATTGTTTAGCGATGCATTAAATAAAAACTACGGTGTAAATAAAGTACCACAGGTAAACATTCTAGAAACTGCTGATAGTTATCAAATTGAATTGGCCGCACCAGGTTTGACTAAAGAGGATTTTAAAATTGAATTGAAAAAAGATAACCTTTCTATTTGGGCAGAGAAAAAAACAGAGCAGACTGAAGAGCAAAGAAATTACACTCGTAAAGAGTTTAACTATTTATCATTTGCTAGATCGTTCGTATTACCAGAAGGTATAGATGCAGAAAAAATTAATGCCGAATATGTAAATGGCATATTAAATATTACCATCGGTAAAAAAGAACAAGCTAAAGACGAGCATAAAGAAATTGTAGTTTCATAATACAGTGGTTTGATTAACCCAATTTTGGGTTTGGTTTAAGGTTACAAGGGCGCATTTAAAAATGTTGCCCTTGTTTTGTTTATTTGCTTACTCGTCATTCCCGCATAGGCCTATCGTGTGGACATATCTTTTTTTGGCTCAACATTGCTCACGTCGATAAACACCACTGTTCACCGCTATTTCTCCTGTCATTTCCCATAGATGATTTAACCCCTTTTGCCCGTTTTACCTGTTATTGATTTCTAGTGGTTTATTTCACAAGAGCTACCGTTGAACGTTGAAGAAGCACTCGCTCGGATAGTAATCCCGTCAATGCCTTTGCCAGCCTGATCAAAAAATGGAGCAAACAGGATCGGCTAGCACAAACGAGCATCAGCCTGTCTATTTCTGACAGGCAGCGACACTGATTTTTGATGCGTTGGGTGGTGAAAAGGCACCTCAGGGCATTGACAAGCGTTTTGGGTACTTTGTCGCTACAAAGTACATCGGCCCAGCCGGCCATGAGGCTAAAATAAATCTTAATATTTGTGTCCACACGATAGGCGTAGGCGGGAATCGTAATGCGAAACACCTATCTTGTATTGTAATTGCCAATTGACTTCATAAAATTATTTTATTTTTGAAAAGCAAAACGTATCTTCCAATCTAACTGTAGTCCCGTTATCCACTTTACTCCAGCTTTGACTACGTACTCGCTGCTACCAGGTTTAGTTTGGAAAACCTGTGCACATGATATATTCACTCCGCACTAGCATTGGCTTTGCATTTTAAACGGGATAGTAGCGGCAGCTCCAGATTTTATCTGAACTACAGCGTAAAGCCCGACTATCGAAAATAGCAGAACTAGCGTTGCTTTACTAAACTTTTCACTTTAAACTCTCAAATTCCAACTCCAAATTAGTTTAGAACCAAACCAAATTGAAACACAATTCGGCAAATTAAGCGATTTTAGTAATTTTGCAGCATGCAACAAGAAATTATTGACATCAAGCGTAAGGCACTTAAGATAAATCTGAATCCTAAAATTTATGGAACGTTTGCAGAAATAGGCGCAGGACAGGAGGTTTCGAGAGCATTTTTTAACGTAGGGGCCGCTTCCGGCACTGTCGCAAAAACCATATCTGCTTACGATATGACTTTTAGTGATGAGATCTATGGAGCTGAGGAATCGGGGAGATATGTAAGTCAGAACCGATTAATCAAAATGCTTGACCATGAATATTCTTTGCTGATCGAGCGTTTAAAAGGAGATAAACATGGTGATAAGACCTTTTTTGCATTTGCTAATACTGTAACTACGTTAAATTTTGCCCGCACTAATGATCCTCATGGCTGGGTGGGCTTGCGTTTTCAAAGTGAGCCAGGTGGTTTGCCAAATGAAATTTATTTCCACGTACGTTTGTTAGATACTGATGTGCAGATGCAACAGCGCGTACTAGGAATGATTGGCGTCAACTTAGTTTATGCTGCATTTTATTATGCTAACGATCCTAAAAAGATGATTGAATCTTTAGTCGACAACTTAAACGTTGGTTCGGTGGAAATCGATTTAATTTCTGTGCAAGGACCGGAATTTAAAGATATCAATAACTTATTATTGAATTTATACTTAATCGTTAAAGATTTTTCTACCGCTGCTATTTTCGATTCTGATTCACATCCCCGTCAGGCGAAAGATTTGCTCTATAAAAAGGATGTGATGATTTTACGTACCAAATACGGTCAGAAATCTAATCCTAACTTTAGCTTATTCAACAAAGCAGCAGACCAATTTAAGCTGGTAAATAAAGTTGAAGAGAACAACCTTATTGTAATGATTGAGGTTTTAATTACTAACGTGCTAACTGCTGCGCAAGAAACTCCAGATGATATTGATTTAGAAGTAGTAGCTAAACGAGCAGAAGAGATGTGTAAAACAGGTAACTTTGTTATCGTTTCCAACTTTACGCGTAAAAATAGATTGGCTAAATATTTAGATAGATGCAGACCTAAAAGCGTAGGTATGTCTACCAACATCAACAACTTAAAGTTCGTGTTTAACTCAGCTAATTTTGGTGAAAACTATACCGGGCACTTGTTGAGTTATGTGAACGACATGTTCAGTAGAAATGTAAGGTTATTTGCTTACCCGTTCTTAGATAAGAAAAGTAATACCGTAATAACAACTCAGAATATGCCGGTATCTCCTGAAGCAAAACCTTTGTTCGATTTCTTGATCCTAAATGGCTACATTACCGATATCGAGCACTACAATGAAGGAGAAGTAAAAACGGTTTAATGAAAAGTAAAAAGGATAACTCGGCGGAGAAAAGTAGTTTACACATCAGAAATAAACATAAATCTCGTTACGATTTTGATAGCTTAAAAATAGCGCTGCCAGAACTTGCTAGTTTCGTAGCGATCAATAGATATGGTGACGAATCAATAGATTTTTCCAATCCTAAAGCTGTTAAAACCTTAAATAAAGCTTTACTAAAGCTCTTTTACAGCATTGATTTCTGGGATATTCCAGAAGGATATTTATGTCCGCCAATACCAGGAAGAGCCGATTATATCCATTATGCAGCCGACTTGTTAGCATCCTCCAATGAACAAAAGATCCCAACAGGCAAAAAAATAAAGGTATTAGACGTGGGCGTGGGCGCAAATTGTGTTTATCCCATCATCGGTCATCAAGAATATGGCTGGCAGTTTGTAGGTTCTGATATTGACGATGTCGCTGTTAAATCTGCAAAGAACATTGTAGAAGTAAATAGCACATTGACAAAAGCTATCGAAATTAGATTACAGACCTCCAAGTTGGATATCTTTAAAAATGTAATTCGTAAAGAAGAGAAGTTTGACCTTACCATTTGCAACCCACCATTCCATGCTTCGGCGGAAGAAGCAAATGCAGGATCACAAAGAAAGAATAGAAATTTAGGCAACAAGAACTACGCAAATCCTGTATTAAACTTCGGTGGCAAAAATACCGAATTATGGACTAAAGGAGGTGAAGCTGCTTTTATCGGTAAGATGATCGACGACAGTAAATTATTCAAAAATCAATGTTTATGGTTTACCAGCCTGGTTTCTAAAAGTGAAAACTTAGGTGGAATTTATGCAATGTTGAATAGGGCGGAAGCAGCTGAAATTAGAACCAGCGAAATGAGTACAGGCAATAAAATCACTAGAATTATAGCCTGGAGTTTTATGGACGAAACGCAACAAAAAGATTGGGCAAAAGCTTGGTAAAAGTTATTAATTTGGCTTTGTCATTCAGAGCGTAGCGAAGAATCTGTTTTAAAGATAATAGATGTCTCGTAACTCGACATGACAAATTGTTTTCAAGTTAAATCTATTATTTATACAAGTCCTGAAAAACAATTGCCATTTGTCGTTCGGAATTTTCTAAAGCTTTAAAACCGAATTGTTCGTATAAACCGTGAGCATCTAAAGTAGCCAATTGATACCTTCTTAAACCTTGCAAATCTGGATGAAATAACATCAAAGACATTAATTTCTTTGATAAACCGAGACCTCGAAAATCCTCCACGACATAAACATCGCATAAATAAGCAAAAGTAGCTCTATCGGTAATCCAACGGGCAAAACCAACTTGTTGCTGATCTTTATAAATCCCAAAACAAAGCGAATTTACTACAGATTTTTGCACCAATTCTAGCGGAATAGCTTTTGCCCAATAAGACTCCGTACTTAAATAATGATGAACGGCTTTTACGTCAACCAAATTACGATCGTCAGAAAAAACAAATCCATTTTCTATGATTTCCATGTTTGCAATTTCGAATGAGTAAATGAAAGAATGATGGGCTGACTAAAGTTTTAATAATCTTGAATGAATAAATGATGAAATGAGAGAATAAATTAGCGAGATGCAATATTCACTCATTTAATTATTCAAAATTTACTCATTTATTAATTTCTCATATTAATAAACTGCAAAGGCTGGCCAAAATCTTCCGATCTGCACAATTGAATTACTTTCTGTAAATCATCAATGTTTTTACTTTGCACGCGCACTTGATCATCCATCATTGAAGGCTGTACTTTAAGTTTGCTGTCTTTGATCTTCGCAACGATTTTTTTAGCAGTTTCTCTATCAATCCCTTCCTTAACCGTAATTTCTTTTCTAATCATATTGCCAGAAGCGATAGTTTCCTTGCCGAAATCCAAACTATTCGCATCTAAATTTTGTTTCATCATTCGAGAGATAATAGAGTCGACAATAGCTTTTAAACGCATATCATCCTCGGTTACAATGGTGATTAAATTCGTTTTTTTATCCAACTCGACCGTACTTTTGGAAGTGTTAAAATCGTATCGGTTTAAGATTTCTTTTTTAGCATTATTGATGGCATTATCTAAAGTTTGTCCATCTATTTTACTTACTATATCGAAACTTGGCATGTTGTGGTGCTTTAATTAAAAAGAATTGATAAATTTATTTACATACAAAAAAACGCAAAAATTAGGAGATCATCATCATTTGTTAAAATTAAGGATGATTTCTTCACCTTCTAAAACCCAAAACGCATGAGTTCTAATAAAACTAACAAATCAAAAACTTCAAAGAGAGCAGTAAAAAAAGCTGTTAAGAAGCAATTGGAGCAAAGTTTAACCGAAAAATTTTTAGAAGCCATTAAAGGTTTAGGTCATAATGCCGAATCTATAGGTGGTGATGTAGCTAAAGCGAGCAAAGCTGTAGCCAAAAAAATTGCGAAAACTTTTACAGAAGTAAAAGACGTCGTCGCCCATAAAATTGAAGACACTGCTTCGAAAACCAAAGATAAGAGTGATAAAAAGGCTAAAGTTGCTAAAAAAGAGCTTAAAAAATCAGTAAAGGGTACTGATAAGGCTGCCGCTAAACTGGTGAAAAAAGCAGTAAAAAAAGCGGTGAAGAAAGCTAAACCAGTAGTAAGCAGCGTAAAAGTTGCGGCATTAGAAACTGAAGAAAAAGTAGCGAAAGCAGTGAAAGCACCTGTTCAAAAAGTAACATCAGCTGCTAAAACTGCAGTAGAAAAAGTTGAAGAAAAAGCTACAGATGCTAAAACTGCAGTTAATAAGGTTGCTGATAAAGCTTCGGAAGCTAAACCAGTTGTTAAAAAAACCGCAATACCTAAAGCAGTAGCTCAAAAAGAACCTGCAAAAGCTGGTGCAACTGGCACAGCAACGAAAAGAGCCACCACAGCTAAAAAAACCAATGTTAAATAATTGATTTTTGTTAACCTTTATTTAATCATAAATTAACATTAATTTTTTCAATTTGGAAATCTTTAAAAGTAGTTTAAAAATAAGCCACATAGACACATAGAAGTATTTAGTTAAGAGTGATATTTTCAATAAAGGAAATGTAATCTTCAATTAAGTTAAAAACTATGCATCTATTTGGTGATTAGAAATAATACTGCTTATCAAAGATTTTTTCAATTAACCTAATGGCCAAAAAGAAGCTACCATTTTTAAATAGAGAAATAAGTTGGTTGTATTTTAACGAACGTGTGCTGCAAGAAGCTGCAGATGAAACCGTGCCCTTAATTGAGCGTATTAAATTTCTTTCCATCTTCTCTTCCAATCTGGATGAATTTTACCGAGTTAGGGTAGCTTCCTTAAACCGATTGGTTAATTTAAATGAGAAAGCAAAGGCCTTACTAGGCTTTAACCCTAAGAAGGTACTTGATGAAATTAAAAACATAGTAGTTAAACTTGAACGTCGTTTCGAAACGCTCTTTCAGGATATTTTAATTACTGAGCTTGCCCAGAAACGTATTTTCATCCTTAATCATACCCAGCTCAATGTAGCGAGAGGGGAGTTTGTACGTCAACATTTTAGAGACAAGATTCTTTCGAATCTGGTACCGATAATGATTGATCTAAACAAGCCTTTCCCTGAGTTAAAGGATAGAGCACTGTACTTTTTTGTCCAGCTTTCCAATAACTCGGGTAAAAATAAAAAATATGCTATTTTGGAACTCCCTGATAGCATTTCTAGATTTTTGGTACTTCCAGAAACTAACGATTTAAAGTTTATCATTCTGCTAGAAGACATTATCAAGTACTGTTTGGATGATATTTTCTACGTGTTCAATTACAAGGAAATTCAAGCCTTTTCTATTCAAATGACCAGAGATGCGGAACTGGACATTGATAAAAATGTTAGTGACAAATTTATTGAAGAACTGCGCAGGAGTATAGACAAACGTAAAAAAGGTAAACCAATGCGTTTACTTTACGATAGTGATATGCCTTTTGATATGTTGAGCTTCTTAGTGAGTAAATTGAAGGTAGGCGCAGATGGGCTAATTCCTGGCAACAAATACCACCGTTTTGGAGATTTTATTGCTTTTCCAAATGTGGGGGTAAAAGAATTGGAATATCCGCCGATGGTGCCGTTAAAAGTTAAAAACTTACATAGAACACAAAGCTTTTTTAAGAAAATTGCTGAAAAAGATTTTGTAGTACATTTGCCTTATCAGTCGTATGACTATATCATTCTCTTTTTACGTGAGGCAGCAATTGACCCGAAGGTAACGGAAATTAATATCACTTTGTATCGCTTGGCGGAGAATTCGAAAGTAGTTAACGCTTTGATTAACGCGGCAAAAAATGGCAAAGTTGTGAATTGCTTGGTAGAATTAAAAGCTCGTTTCGACGAAAGTGCTAATATTTTCTGGACCAACCGATTAATGGAAGAAGGAGTGAATGTAAACTACGGCCTAACTGATTTTAAAGTTCATTCAAAAATCTGTTTGGTTAAACGCATAGACAAGAGAAAAACCACTTACTACGCTAATTTAGCAACGGGAAATTTCAACGAAAAAACAGCACGCATTTATTGCGATCACAGCATTTTTACCGCTAAAACTGAAATCACTTCGGAGCTAGTTAAACTATTCGGGGCCTTAAATAAACGTACTGTAGCCAAAGGATTTAAACACTTAATTGTATCTCCAATAGACTCTAGAAATAGAATCTACAGCTTAATTGATAGAGAAATAAAGAATGCCAAAGCTGGTAAAGCTGCCTACATGATTTTGAAGGTAAATAGTTTAGCAGATGAAGGAATTGTAGAAAAATTATACGAAGCTAGTAATGCTGGGGTACAAATCAAACTAATTATAAGAGGTATTTGCTGCTTAGTTCCCGGTGTAAAGGACTTCAGTGAAAATATAACCGTAATTAGTATTATAGATAGGTTTTTAGAACATGCCCGGATCTTCATTTTTGGAAATGGGGGTAAAGAAGAAATGTTCCTTTCCTCAGCAGATCTAATGTCCCGCAATTTCGAGCATCGAGTAGAAGTTGGTTTTCCAATTTTAGATGATGATGTAAGACAAGAGATTAAGGACATCATTGACTTCCAGTTGCAAGACAATGTGAAGGCTAGGAACATCACCAAAGCCAACGATAATAGATATCATAAAAATAGATTAGCGACTAAAGTAAGAGCTCAGGTTCAATCTTATAACTATCTAAAAAATAAACATCAATAAAATGCTCAGATACGCCGCCATAGACATAGGCTCTAACGCAGTAAGATTATTAATAGCTGATATTACCAATAACGACAAAGGTAATTTCAAGAAAAACACTTTGGTTCGTGTGCCTTTACGTTTAGGCGATGATGCTTTTTTAGACCAAGAACTATCTAGTAAAAAGATTGATGATCTGGTGAAAACCATGATTGCTTTCAGAAATTTAATGGATGTATATAATGTCACAAATTATTTGGCTTGTGCTACATCCGCAATGCGTGAAGCTAAAAATGGCCAACAGGTAATTGAAAAGATAAAAGCGCTCGCTAACATAGATATTGAAATTATCGAGGGCCAGCGTGAAGCCAGTATCATTTACTCTAATCATATTGAGGAGAACTTAGATATTAAGAAAAGTTATTTATACATAGACGTTGGCGGTGGAAGTACTGAATTATCAGTTTTTGTAAATAAGCAACCCGTAGCTTCCAAATCTTTCAATCTAGGCACTATTCGTATTCTCGATAATCAAGACAAGGAAGAAACTTGGAATGAAATGAAGGACTGGATTAAAGAGCACACCAAAGAATTAAAACAGGTAGGGGGTATTGGCACCGGAGGCAACATCAACAAGTTGTTCCGCATGAGCGGCGAAAAAGATGATATGCCTTTGTCTTTCTTGAAGCTGAGAAATATGTATAACGAGTTGAATAGCTATTCGTTAAAGGAACGCATTTCTATTCTAAAGTTGAACCAAGATAGAGCAGATGTAATTATTCCTGCTTGCGAGATTTACTTAACTGTAATGAAATGGGCAGGAATTAAACAAATTTTTGTACCTAAAGTTGGTATGGTTGATGGTATTATTAACTTGTTAATGGAAGAGAATTTGTAGCGGGTAACCGCTATCGCTGGTCGAGATTTGTAATCTCGACCGTTGAAAACCGTGGATTTGAAATCCATAAGCGAGAGATCGGGATTACAAATTAAGGATGTTCGAAACAAAGTTTTTGTTGGCGGGGACGCCAACAAAGGATTTCTCAAGTTGGCGTCCCCGCCAACTTGCTCTGCAATATTTTTTAAAAAAATCATGTTTCGAACACGCCTAATTACAAATCCCGACCAGCCTAACATATAGGTTTTATTCGTCATTTCGACCTTTTGGAGAAATCTTTGAATTTGGTTGTTATCCAAAGATTTCTCCACTTCACTATGCTCCGGTCGAAATGACGGGATGTTAAAATTATTGCTTCACTAAACTCGCAGCAGCCTCATCAACAAACCATTGCAGATCACCGTTTACAGGTTTAATTAACTGCGAAGGATAGTTTGCAAAATCTTGTTTACTACCCAGCACATGCTGTAATGCTGTAGCTTTATTCTCACCAAAAGTGATGAACACCACATGTTTAGCATCATTAATTAATGGCGCTGTTAAACTCACTCGGTTAGTATTCAATTTCTCTACCCAAACACTTGCTACCGCCTTCTCTTCGTTACTTACCAAAGTAGTATGTGGAAAAATAGAAGCAGTATGCGCATCATCGCCCATTCCCAATAAAATAAAATCGAAAACAATAGGTGAGCCAGCAAAATGCTCATCTAATTTTTGCTTATAATCAGCAGCTGCTTCTTCTGGAGACAGATTGGTATCCACATAAAATATATGTCCATCGTTTAACTCCAAGTTATCAAAAAAGCTTTCCTTAGCCATTAATCCATTATAGTCTTTCTCAAAAGGAAGTACCGTTCTTTCATCACCAAAAAAGAAATAGGTTTTATTCCAATCTATTTGGTCTTTATAGGTAGTCGATAAAAGTTGGTATAAGCCTTTAGGCGAACTCCCACCAGTGAGTACAAAATCAAAACGGTCTTTTTCTACAATAGCTTCATTAGCAACCCTAATTATGTATTTTGCCAATTGCTCATTTAATTCTGCTTGATTATTGAATATGTTTAGTTTCATTATTTTTAGATATGAGTATTTAGATATGAGTATATAGATGGAATTCCCGACTTTCAACTCATAACTCTTAACCTTTAACTTTTTTAGTCTTTAATCGGCAAGGTAAACCAATGAAAACCATCTCTAGCAATCAAAGCTTCTGCCTCCTCTGGTCCCCAGCTATCTGCAGCATAATTAGGGAAGCTCAAAGATTTTTTGTTTTCCCAAAGATGGATAATTGGCATCACCAACTCCCAAGCAGCTTCTACTTGATCGCCGCGCATAAATAAAGTTTGATCACCTGTCATCGCATCTAACAACAGAGTTTCGTAAGCTTCTGGCGAATCGTTCTCATAGGTACCTTTATAATTAAACACCATATCCACTGGATTAAGTACCATATCTAATCCTGGGCGCTTAGATTGCACCTGTAATCTGATACTAGCCTCAGGTTGAATACTGATAATCAGTCTATTTTGCTGCCAAGTTTCAGCGACATTGTTAGAAAAAATATGATGAGGCACATCTTTAAACTGTATCGTAATAATTGAAGAAGTTTGGTTCATTCTTTTACCTGTACGTAGGTAGAAAGGAATGCCTTGCCATCTCCAGTTATCAATAAAGAATTTCACTGCAGCGAAAGTTTCGGTATTGGAATGCGAATCTACGCCCTTTTCTGTGCGATAGCCTGGTACTTCTTGACCTTCAACCCATCCTTTACTGTATTGACCTCGAACTGCATGTGCGCTAATCTCTTCTGGTTTAAACGGACGAACAGCTCTTAAAACTTCTACTTTTCTGTCTCTAATTTCGTCAGCATTGAAAGAAATAGGAGCCTCCATTGCTACAATAGAAAGTAGTTGCAATAAGTGATTCTGTATCATATCGCGTAATGCACCAGCGCCTTCGTAATAACCTCCTCTATCACCAACACCTAATTGTTCTGTGACCGAAATTTGAATATGTTCGATGTAATTTCTATTCCACAAAGGTTCGAATAACGAGTTTGCAAAACGGAAAGCCATCATATTCTGAACGGTTTCTTTGCCTAGATAATGATCAATTCTATAGATCTGCTTCTCCGTGAAAATTCCGCTTAATAGTAAATTTAATTCCTTTGCACTATCCAAATCATGACCGAAAGGTTTCTCAATTACAATTCTACAATTGTCTTCGTTACCAGTGAGTTTGTACTCATGTAAACACTGTGCAATTAATGGGAATAGGTTAGGAGCTACTGCTAAGTAGAAAATTACTTGCGTTTTTTCACCAAAATCTGCTTGATACTTTTCAATTTCCGCCTTAAGATTTTCGAAAGTTTCTTGAGATTTTACATCGATAGAACTGTAGTGAATATTCTTACTGAAAACATCCCATTTGTCCTTCTTCACCTTTCCGTTTCTAGAGAACTCGTTAACGCTATTTAATAGTTCCTTTTGGTACTTCTCATCGGTAAAGGTAGTTCGACCAGTTCCAATGATAGAAAACTGAGTTGGCATGTAGCCCTCGGTGTATAAATTATATAAGGCTGGTGCTAATTTGCGTTTATTTAAATCGCCAGTACCGCCAAATATTACAAATATGGTTGGGTTAAGATTACTTGACTTTTTCATTTGTTTGTTGTTGATTGGAATGTTGAAGGTTGAAATGGTACAAAGTTATTCCATCATTCAAGATTCACTCATTCTATCATTTTAACTTTTAACTTTCTATTTTTTAACTTAATTTATTCCATTCTGCATGGAACACACCTTCACTATCAATGCGCTCAAAAGTATGCGCTCCGAAATAATCACGTTGTGCTTGGATCAAGTTTGATGGCATTCTGCCAGTTTTCAAAGTATCAAAGTAAGTGATCGCGGCAGCATAACAAGGTATGGCAATACCAGCGCTAATAGCCGAAGCAATAACTTTTCTAGTATCCTTCAACCCAGCTTGAAGCTTTTCTTGAATAGCAGCGTCTTGATACAAATGTTGTAAATCAGCGTTCTTTTGATAAGCTTCGTAGATATCCTGTAGAAACTCTGCACGAATGATACAGCCACCTCTCCAAATTTTAGCAATTTCTGCCATATTCAGTTCATAACCATATTCTTCTGAAGCTTTCCATAACAAATGCATTCCCTGTGCATAAGCAGAAACCATGGCAAAGTAGAAGGCTTCCTCTAATTGATCTTCAAAGCCTGCTGTATTTTCAATTTGAGCAGCTTTACCGAACGAACCTTCCAATTCAACACGTAGATCTTTCAATTTAGAAAGGTTTCTTCCAGCTACCGAAGCATCAATAGTATTTAAGGGAACTTCTACGTCCATTGCAATTTGCGAAGTCCATTTACCAGTACCTTTAGATTTAGCTTGATCTTTAATTTCGTCTACTAGTAAATTACCAGTTTTTTCATCCTTAAATAAAAACACATCTTTAGTGATTTCCATTAAAAATGATTTCAAACGACCATTATTCCATTTTTCAAATACTTGTTGAATTTGAGTGTTATCGTAACCTAAACCATTTTTAAGAATATCATAGGTTTCTGCCAACAACTGCATAATTGCATATTCAATACCATTGTGCGTCATTTTAACAAAGTGACCAGCGGCACCAGGACCAATGTATGCCACACAAGGCTCACCATTTACCTTTGCAGAAACCGCTTCTAGCAAATCTTTTACCACAGCATAAGCTGCTTTTTCGCCACCTGGCATTAAGCTAGGACCAAAACGAGCTCCTTCTTCGCCTCCAGATATTCCCATCCCAAAGAAATGGAAGCCTTTTTCTTTCAGTTCCTGTGATCTTCTGGTAGTATCTGTATAATAAGAGTTACCACTATCTATAATGATATCACCTTCACTTAGTAAAGGCGTGATTTCAGCAATTACATCGTCAACAATTTTACCAGCTGGCACCAATAAAATGATGGTCTTTGGAGAAGTTAGGCTATTAATAAAATCTTCTACTTTAGCGAACCCCTTTAGATTATGTGCCTTACCTTCTTCTTCCAATAAAGCAAGCATCTTTTCGCTCTTGTCATGTCCTGTTACAGAAAAACCGTGGTCGGCCATATTCAATAGAAGGTTTCTGCCCATGGTTCCCAAACCGATCATGCCGAAACTGTAGTTCTTTTCAGTGTTGTTGTTACTCATTTTTTTATCGTGATTTAACAAAATAATTTATAGGTTGTGATAGATTTATTCGTGTAAGTTAGTGCAAACCAAAAACTTTTCTTTAATCTTCCAAAGTTTAGCACCGCCTTTAATACCGTCCTGATTAGATACGATTTTGATATTATGGTCTAGCTTAAAGTTGATATTTGCAGAGTTTCCACCACCAATGTAAAGTACATCGTAGTTAAAAACAGTTTTATATATTTCGATGATGTATTTCAGTCGTTCATTCCATTCTTCTTTACCCACTTTTTCGAAACCAACTTTACCGATATATTCATCGTAGCTTTTTCCTTTGGTGATTGGCAAATGTGCCAATTCAAAATGCGGTAACAAATCGCCATCGAAAAGTAGGGCAGTACCAAAACCAGTACCCAAAGTAAATACAATCTCTAATCCTTTACCCTTTACAATACCTAATCCTTGTAAATCGGCATCATTAACTAGTCTTACAGGCTTGTCAAATAATTGGCTAATCTGATCTGCTAAATCTACGTTAGACCATTTATTTTCTCCCAAATTAGGCGCTGTCTGCACTACACCATCTCTTACATAGCCTGGAAAACCAACTGAAACTTTCTCGAAATCTTTTAATTCGCTAGTTAATTTCTTGATGGTAGCAATCACGTCTTTTGGACCAGCATTTTTTGGTGTAGACTCAGAGATGTAATCAGTGATGATTTTACCATTATCATCTAATATGCAAGCTTTAATATTTGTTCCGCCAATATCTATAGTGAGTACGTTTCCTTTTTTTGAGATTTTCTTAACCGACATAATAGGCTTTTGTATTTAGTGTGCTAATCAAAGATAGCTAGTTTATAAAGGGGAAAAGTTATTTAAAAATCAAATTTCACTATTAGTCTCAAATTCAAAGTCGATTAGCTTAGGTAGATTATTCACCATCGAACCGATAGGCTGTTTAGTTGTAATATCCTCAAAGTAAAGTGCTTCTTTAGGCTTGATGTGTTTTTTTAAGTTGCAATAGATATAAAGGCATTTGATCCAGTTAATTGCCTTTACCTTGTCTTTCCACAATTGTGGATATAAAGAAACCACGTTGCCACTAATCTGGATCAGCTTTTTTTCTAGTAATCCTTTTACATTTGCCAAGATTTTAGCGTTTTGCTCAGCAGAATTGATAGGTGTAGAATGTTTCTTGTTGGCGTAAAACATGTGGCTAATTTACTCATAAAAGTTGTTTTTTGGCCACAGATGTACAGATTTTTAAAAATTTAAATCCATAACTAAAGAATTCCATTTCATTTTTAATTGTTGCTTAAATTAATGAAATGCCAATCTATCTCAATCTCTATTTTTTCTAAAAATGATCTTTCGTAGCTGCAACATGCCGTTGGTTAGGTGATGCTTCTTTGGCGTGAAAAATGGCAAACTTAAAACTGATAGGAGCGAGATCCCAGCTGAAGCTCCCAATGCGCCACCGTATCCATTAAAAAAACTGCTAGTGTTGAGGTAGATAATTGCGAATACCAAACCTGATATCACCAATTTAATATAACTATCAACGATTTTCCTAGAGACCATACCAATGAAAGAACCACCAATAAAAGCTACTGGAATATTTTTAGCTAAGTCTGCATTTACCAAATTAGGAAAGAAATAGAAAAACAAAGCAACTAAAAGCGATAACAAAGCAGATGACCTTACTGGACCTTGCTTTAAATTATGGTTTACATAAAACGTTAGCATTGCTGCTATAATGGAAGTGATGATGATGATTAATGAGGTCATTTCTTAAATAATAAAAAGAAAATGAATGAAGTAATGGTAACCGCAGTGAAAGCAACCGTTCCAAGTTTACCGCCTAAACCGTTAAACAAACTTTTGGAAACCAGCAGTAACACACCGGCAAAGAAAGATGCAGCCAATACAAAATAAATCGAAGAGGCGATAGATAAGCTCGTCATACCGATAAAAGCGCCACAATAAAATGTTGCTGGCAATTGCTTTAAATAAGTAGACTGCTTATTCAACAGGGGAATAAATGACGCCGCCGTACCTACAATGCCAGCAGAAATTACAGGGCCAAGATGGAAACCATGATTTAAGAAGTAACAGGTCAATGCTCCAACAGGTATCCACAGTACGATGAGTACGTGTTCGTATAAATTGGTTCTATGGTGTATTGGGGCTTTGATGTAAGAAATAAGGACCAACAAACAAAGAAAAATAATGATGAAAGGAATATAATTACGCTGAAGCCTTTCGATAAAAATTGCTGAAAGGAAAAGCAATTGAATAGTTAATGTGAGTAGGATAATAAAGGTTCTAATCTTTTTTTTCGCCATTGCCAAAGTTGAAAGTTAGCGTTGAAAGTCAGCACTAGACCTTTATAATCACGCCTTAAATAAAAACGAAACTAAAATCCACAAAAAAAGCCCGTTAATAAATAAGGGCTTGTTTTGTTTGTTATTTCCGGCGGAGAGCGAGGGATTCGAACCCCCGGACCTGTTACAGTCAACAGTTTTCAAGACTGCCGCATTCGACCACTCTGCCAGCTCTCCGCTGCAAAAGTACAAACTCTGATCAATTCTGCAAACTTTGATTAAAAAAATGTTAAATAAATTTAAATATGCCAATGTAAACCACAGATACACAGGTTAAACACACTTTAAAAATTTACTAAAATTAAATCTAATACCCTTAGAATTGCCTTTTTTTTAATAAAAAACAAGAAATTATTTGAAACGAGATCAATAATTTACACTCTTAGTTTAGTGTTTTCATCCACCTTAAATGGATCAGAACCAAAAATTGTGAATTAGCAATTAATTTGGCAAGTCGAAAGGAAAATGACATCTCCAAGAACGCTATATGAAACCAAATCAGCAAACGATTAAATATCATCGAAACTCATTTTTACCAGTTGCCTGCTTTTCAGTCGAAAATCTCTTTCTAACGATTAGCCGTAATGTTTAGCTAGTCTGACTAGTATTTACTTGGCTGCTGTTAGGATTATATCCAAAGTGACACTAAACTGTATCCATAGTAAGTCCACATTTCTATGCAAATACATGGATTTACCATGGACCTACTATGGACTTACCATGGACTTACTATAATTGAAACTTAGGGATGTCTTATCCTTCTATAGCTATACAGGTTATTGTTAGTTTTAAAAAAGCTGCGCAGCTTTTGCAAAAGAAAAAAGGCTTTTAACAAAAAAAGTGGTTCCGAAACGAAACCACTTTTTAATGCGGAGAGCGAGGGATTCGAACCCCCGGACCTGTTACAGTCAACAGTTTTCAAGACTGCCGCATTCGACCACTCTGCCAGCTCTCCGCTGCAAAAGTACGAACTCTAAGCAATTCTGCAAACTAAAGAATAGGTATTTTAGAAAATTTGATTTAAGCGCTTAGTTATCAGTCTGAAAAAATATTGAAAGCGCGATAATTCCTTAAAGAAAGCATCAATTTTGTTTCTATAATGACTACTTAAGAAGTTTAACTTTTTTCATTTTCTTAAACAGCGTTGAGGGATTCGCCGTTTGAAAACTTCGTAAGTCTTTGTTGGCAGTTAACTTTGTTGGTTTTCTTTGTTTGATAAACCTGATAGTAATGGATACCGGCCTTTAGCTTAAGGCCAGCGTTGGGATAGGCGCAGGACTACAGGCGTAGGAGTGGATAACGGGACTACCGCTTCACAGCAATACTGCTAATGATTTTCTAAAAAACAGTTATTCTTTCTCAGTATTTGATTTATTGCTTTTAAAAAGATTAAATCTCGGTCTGATAATCTTCACACTTCGTTTAGATAAATCTACACTTGCATTGAGTTCAAAACCGATCAATAAAATAAGCGAATTAAGATAGAGCCAAATCATAACGACCATTAGCGTACCAATAGAGCCATAAAGCTTATTATAGGCGCTAAAATTATTAATGTAGAATGAAAATCCCCAGATGGTTAAGAATGCCAAAATAGTGGCTAACCAAGAACCTGCACTGAAAAACTTCCACTTTTTAGCATGCGCTGGTCCGTAGCGATATAATATGGAGACATTGATGAAATACAATACGCCTAAAAGAGCCCATTGCGTAAGTTGAATGGCATAAATGGTCAAGTTACCATCATAGTTCATTTCCTTTTTCAGGTAGTTGATGGTAATTACGCCAAGCGTCATCGCGGCAATGCATACAATCATGGAGAGCACCAATACCATCGTTAAGATAAGTGCCACTAATCTTCGTTTTAGAAGAGATCTTGTTTCCACAATTAATGACGACTTGTTAAATGCAATCATCAAATTATGCACTCCATTTGTAGCAAAAAACATTGACAGAAAGAAACCAATAGAAAGTAAACTTCCATTTTGGATATTCACGATATTATCGATCGTGGTTTCTAATGCATCGAACGCGTTGATGGGTAAAACTAGAGCCAATAAAGACATCAATCCTTCTTGAAAACCTATACGCTTAGGAATGTAAGGGATTAAGGTAAATAGGAAAATGATGCCTGGAAAAATAGCCAACATAAAATTGTAGGCTAGGGAAGAAGCTTTGTTGACTAAGGCTTCTTTGCCAACTTCACGAAAGAAAAAAGTAGCGACAGTGTATAAGGGCAGCGGACTAAAACCAGGCAGCACGCAAACTTTAGTCCAATCAATTAGCATTGAGTAGGGCCTAAACTTTAATAGATGTCTGTGTAGCCACTTCATCAAATATATTTACGATTTTAGATTTACGAATTACGATGTATTGTATTTCTTAATGTCGAAATACCCTTTTAAAGACTGTACAAATTCATTCTAAAATCGTACTTCTACAATCGTTAATTAAAAATATTGCCTTACATTTTTCATAAAATTCTCTGGCGGTTGGCAAGGTCTACGGGTAACTTTGTCAACAAACACCAAAGTCGTTTTACCGATATTGATCAGTTCTTTTGCTTCATTATAAATTTCGTATTCTACATGTAAACGTACTGATGGCAACTCTTTTACTATAGATTTTATAGTGAGTACCTGATTGTACAACGCAGGTTTTAAATATTTGGACTGTAACTCTAATATCGGTAACATTACACCTTCAGCTTCCATGGACGCATAAGTCATTCCAGAGCAAGCCTCAAAGCATTCTGTACGTGCTATTTCATAATATTGAGCATAGTTACCGTGGTAAACTACCCCCATCTGATCGGTCTCTGCGTACCTAACTTTAACTTTTGTTTCGTAAGTAAACATTATCTGAAAATATTTCTCTTATTTAAGGCTTCTCTGTATTTCTTCGCGTTAATGTTATGTTCCTGCACGGTTGCTGCAAAATTATGATAGCCCGAGAAATCTTCTTTGGCACACATATATAGGTAGTTATTGTCCTCTTTATTTAACACTGCATCAATTGCGTTGATACTTGGCATGTTGATTGGTCCTGGAGGCAAGCCAGCATATTTATAGGTATTGTATCTCGAATCTACCCTCAATAATTCACCGGTCACACGTTTTACCGTAAAGTCGTTGTTAGCAAAAATAACCGTAGGATCTGCTTGTAATAAAATCCCTCGCTCTAAACGATTCAAATATAAACCCGCAATTGTTGGCATTTCTTTGTCGTACAAAGCCTCAGCATCTACAATAGAAGCTAAAATCGTTACTTTAATAGGATCTAGGCCTAATGCAGCAGCTTTTTTTCTACGGTCGTCATTCCAAAACTTCAGGTATTCGGCATTCATTTTTTTAAAAAACTCTTCTCTAGTTACACTCCAGTACATTTCGTAAGTATTTGGAATGAACATGGTATAAACCGTCTCAGTAGTGAACCCGAATTTTTCTACATAAGCAGCAGAATCTAATAAGCGCATAAAAGCTACAGAATCTGGCTCCAAATTTTTGGCAAGCAAACTCGCTAAGCCCTCGATTTTTCTAATGTTTTGAAACTTCAACTTAACCGCTTCCTGGTTTCCAGCTTTTAACATATTAATTAAAGCACGGTTATTCATACCTTCTTTTAAACGATACTTACCTGGCTTTAAAACGCCTTGCAAATTCATTTTATCTGCAGCTTCCCAAAAAGTTCCAATGTTATTTAACACGTCCTTCTGACGAAGATCAGTTACTAGATCGTCAAATACATATCCTGTTCTAACGTAAAGAAATTTCTCTTTAGCAGTGACGTTGGGTGAAAAATATAAATTGTAAAACTTAAAGCTAAAATATCCGCCAACTGCCAAAACAACGGCAAGGACAATTAATACGATTTTAGTTCTTTTTTTATTATTTTGATTGGTGTTCATAGGGTTATTGTTTGTTTGAAAGCGTTATATTAATTGGCGTACCGATTCGTACTTTGGTTACACTGTCGGCAGCTAATGGAAACTGAGAAATGATGACCGCATTAGCCGTATCTGTAATTTCACCCTCGTAAGTAATAGAGCCTATGGTCAACATTGCACCTTTCAATGAAAACTTAGCTTCATCGATAGTTAAACCAGTAAGATTTGGCAATTCTACTTCTTCACTTCCACGTCCATCACCTAGAACCAAACTAATCCTTGAACCTTTAGGTAAGCTTTCACCTGGTCTAATTTGCTGACCACCGAAAAGTACTTCCAATACCACATCTCTAGCCACATCCGGTTTATAAGTGGTATCGCCAAGTTTTAGACCATAGCTCTCAATAATAGATTTAGCTTCACGAAGTGACTTCATTTCAATATCAGGAAACCTCACATTAGGCGCCTGATTGGTATTGATGGTCAAATAGATAGTCCTATTATCCTTAACAAATGTTTCAGGATCTGGATCTTGATCGGTTACAATACCCGGTGGCTGATCTTGAATATAAACAGAATCAATTTCGTAACGTAAGCCCAAGCCCTCCAATTTACTGATCGCATCTTCAATTTTAAGTCCTCGTAAGTTCGGTACATTTAAGCCATCACCATGCTTAGTATAGTAGCGAAGACTGAAGAATGCAATTAATAGTAATCCAAAAAAAGTACAAATCGCAGCAATTAGATTTCTTCTGAACGATTTGGTTTTAAGGTACTCGGTAAAGTTGCTCATTAGCAGTATATGTTTTTATAATTGAAGTCCAAATTTAGCTTAAAAAAATATTTATCGTGAATTAAAAACAAATCTATCTATTTTTGAAATTAGAAAATAGACTTAAGAGCCCATTAATCAACCATAAATTATGAAAAAAACTATTGCATTACTAACAGGAGGAACGACCGGAGAATGGGTGGTTTCCGTAAAAAGTGCTGCAACGATTGCTCAAAATATAGATACGAGCAAATACGAAGTGTATAAAATTATGCTTAACGAAAACGGTTGGTTTTACGAACCTGCAGATTCTGTTAGAATTGAAGTAGATAAAAACGATTTCTCTTTAACCATTAAAGGGAAAAAAATTGTGTTTGACGGCGTATTTATTGTCATTCATGGTTCTCCAGGTGAAGACGGCAAATTACAAGGCTATTTCGATATGATTGGTATCCCTTATACCACCTGTAATGCTCTGACCAGTTCTATTACGATGAACAAAGGCTATACTAAAGCAATTGTAGATGGAATTAAGAACTTAAACATTGCTAAATCACTTCAACTATTTAAGGAGAACTACAACGTAGATGAGATCAAGTCCCAACTCAAGCTACCATATTTTGTAAAACCTAATAATGGTGGAAGCAGTATTGGAATGAGTAAAGTGAAAAGTCTAAATGAATTGGATAGTGCACTTGATAAAGCTTTTAAAGAAGATACACAGGTTTTAGTGGAAGAATTTGTTGAAGGTAGGGAGTTTTCTATCGGTGTTTTTAAAACCAAAGGAAAAATTGTAGTTCTGCCAACAACAGAAGTGAAAACCAAAAATGAGTTCTTTGATTTCGATGCGAAATATACGCCTGGAGTTACCGAAGAAATTACGCCAGGTGAGATGACAGAAGAAGAAAAGACTAGGGTAGAGCAGATTGTTGCCGACGTATATCTAAAACTAAACTGTCGTGGAATTGTGCGTATTGATTATTTCTTAGAGCACCATACAGGCAAGTTCTATTTCATCGAAATTAACACCATTCCTGGGCAAACTGCCACTAGTTTTATTCCTCAGCAGGTAGCTGCAATGGGTATGAAATTACAAGATTTTTATACACAGGTATTAGAAGAAACTATTTAAGTCGATAGGGATCAGTGGTCAGGGATTATCTTTTATATTATTTTAGAAAGAAAGCTCATAGCATAACGCTACGAGCTTTCTTATTTAAATCTGCGTTCGGATCTGTAGAAATCCGGGGTAGAAGCGAAAATGCTACGAGGAGTCTATGTCAAATTAAATAGATTCTTCACTGCGCTCAGAATGACAGTTTTTAAAGATTATACCGCTGTCTTCTTCCAATTACCTCTCTTGAATATGATAAAAGAAGCTATGGTAATTCCAACCTCTGCTACCGGAATAGCGATAAAAACCCCTGTAGGCCCCATACTTAAATGCTTGGCTAAAAAATAGGCAAATGGAATTTGAAAGAACCAAAATGCGACTACATTGATTTTAGTCGGGGTCCAAGTATCACCAGCCCCATTAAAGGCGCTGACCAACACCATTCCAATCCCGTAAAGGACAAATCCGTAACTTAGTATGCGCAAAGCTTCAACAGCTACCGCTCTAATTTGCTGGTCTTCCGTAAAAAACGAAGCAAATAAATGACCGCAAGTCAGAAACAATACCATCACGACACCCATAAAAATCATCGAGTATTTGATGGTAACATATACCGATTGTTCCGCTCGGTCCATTCTGCCAGCTCCCATGTTTTGGCCAACCAAAGTAGCCGCTGCATTGCTTAATCCCCACGCAGGCAACATAAAGAACATCATTAGCCTTAAAGCGGTTTGATAACCTGCTGAACCATGGTCGCCACCTGTAGTAGCGACCAATTCTGCTAAGAAAATCCAGCTACAAGAAGCAACTACAAATTGTAGAACCGCTGGCGATGCAATTTTTAAAATAGCTCTAATTTGTTCTACCTGTGGTTTCAGATAAGCTAACTTCAATTTTAAATTGCCGCTTCCCTTTACTAAATGATAGATTTGGAACATTACACCTGTGCCACGACCAATCGCCGTAGCTAAAGCTGCCCCCGTTAATCCCATCGCCGGTATAGGGCCTAAGCCACGAATTAAAATTGGGCAAAGCGCGATGTTAATGATATTCGCCAGCCATAAACTCTGCATGGCAATTGCGGCATTACCAGCACCTCTAAAAATACCATTGATTAAGAACAGTAGCATAATCACAATACTCGTACCCATCATGATTTGTACGAAGGTGACACCTTGTGAGGCAGTACTTTCTGTGGCCCCCATTAGCAATAGCATATCTTTTGCAAATAGCAATCCCACTAAACTGATGATAACAGAAATAGTAACAGCTAATCCAATGGTTTGCATACCAGCTCTTGAAGCTGCCTCCGGATTTTTCTCACCAATTCTACGCGCAACAACTGCTGTTGCCGCCATACCCAGACCCATGGCCAGAGAATAAATAATCGTCAATACAGACTCGGTTAAACCTACAATCTGGATGGCTTCTGCACTGTTTGGTAAATGACCTACAAAGTAAAGATCTACCAATACAAATACCGATTCCATCATCATTTCCAACATCATTGGAACTGCCAAAAGCACAATGGCTTTTCTGATACTAATAGAAGTATAATCGATTTCAGCGCCTTTAAAAGCCTGAACGAGTACACTAAAAAAATTGGACAAACGTGATTTTGCCTCGATAGGGTGTGACATATATAAATATATAAAAGATTACCATGAGATGCCGAAAAGCATCTTTAATTTTGTTTTTCTGATGTAGGAGCCCTCGCTGTATTAAGCTATTCTGATACGGACTGCAAAAAACTTCATGGTTCGTAATATTTTAATCGTACAAAAATATAAAAATCTTTCTAACATCAATAGCTAGTTAAGCAATCACTATAACAAAGCACTTGCACAATGGACGTACAGGTAGACTTAAGGCGGACTTAAAGCGGAGTGAATGCGGACTACACCTTTATTAATCCTGCTGGTGCACGCCTGAGGCGTGTACCTTCATTAATCTTTTTGTTAAGAAATTCGTAAATTTAATGATCTAATTATGAGTAGGAAATATAAATTTCATAACAAAGAGGGCTTATACTTTGTAAGTTTTGCCGTTGTAAATTGGATTGATGTATTCATTCGTCCCACTTACAGCGATATTTTATTAGAGAGTTTTACTTATTGCAGAAATAACCTAGGAATGGAGATTTTTTGTTGGTGCATAATGTCTAGCCACGTACATTTAATATTTCGGACAAATGAGAAAAGTCCGCAAATGGTTTTGGGCAGATTTAAGGGGCATACTTCAAAACAATTAGTTAAGGCTATTAAGGAAAATACAAAGGAAAGTAGGAGAGAGTGGATGCTATGGATGTTTAAACGGGAAGGAGCTAAAAATAGTAATGTGAAAGAGTATCAATTTTGGCAGCATGACAACCATCCAATTGAGCTATGGAGTGCTGAAGTAATTGAGCAGAAAGCTGATTACATACATCATAATCCGGTCGTAGCAGGTTTTGTTAATGAACCGCATGAGTGGCGCTATAGTAGTGCTATTGATTATAGTGGTGGAAAAGGTTTAATAGAAATTAGTTATTTGTAATGTAAAGTGTAAATATTATTTGCACACGCCAGAGGCGTGCGCCAGGATTTGTGCTCTGCTAGCGCACGCCTCTGGCGCGTGTTTCTTATTTTCTATATACTATAAGCCTCAATCATTTCTGGTGTAACTTTACAAGAACGTTGCGTTTTTAAATCAATCATCACGTATTCAAAAATACCATCAGACGCTACTTTGCCTGTTTTTTTATTAACGATTTCGAACTGAACATTACTACCTTTTTCGTTCATCTCTAAGATACCCGTTTTGATGATCATCTGATCGCCATCTGCTAGCGCACGCCTGTGGCGTGTGTTTCTTATTTTCTAAATACTATAAGCCTCAATCATTTCCGCAGTAACTTTACAAGAACGTTGCGTTTTCAAATCAATCATCACGTATTCGAAAATACCATCAGACGCTACTTTGCCTGTTTTTTTATTAACGATTTCGAACTGAACATTACTACCTTTTTCGTTCATCTCTAAGATACCCGTTTTGATGATCATCTGATCGCCCATTTTTAATGGACGTTTAAAAGAAATCGTAACTCTCGCCACTACCCATCCAAATCCTAATTCTTCGAACTTTTCCCAACTCATTCCGTAAAATTTGTCCATCTGCTCGTAACGGGCGGCTAGTACATAATCTAAATACTTGCTGTTATGTACGTGATTAAACATATCAATATCATCCGGACGAACAGTTAGCTCACTTTCGAAAATGCTGAATTGGTTTTGTATCATGATGCAAAGGTAAGTTGTTTAGTTGGTTTGTTCTTTGGTTTTTAGTTTGTTTGCCGGCTAAAAGTGCGAGAATTGGCACCAAAGCTGCCTAATGTTCACTTTTCACTATCAATCTTACAACAATTCGACAATTAAACAATCGACCAATTAAACAATTAAATGTACTTTTGCTTAAATCTTAAGGAGAAAAATAGTGCAATCGTTAGAGATACTTATACAAAATCCCAATTTAGCTCAACCATTAAAAGATATCGCCGTTAAAGTGAAAGATGGTGTTCGAATTAGTTTCGACGAAGGTGTTTACTTATACGAAAACGCCGAATTGAGCTATCTGGGCGTGTTGGCCAACTATATCCGTGAGCAAAAACACGGCGATAGAACCTATTTCAACAGAAATTTCCATATCGAGCCTACCAATATCTGTGTTTATGATTGTAAGTTCTGCTCGTACAGCAGAATGATCAAACAACGTGAAGAAGGTTGGGAAATGGAAGTTGATGGCATGATTGATATCCTTAAGAAATATGACGGTGAACCAGTAACTGAAGTACACATCACTGGTGGCGTGGTTCCAAAGCAAAATTTGGATTTCTATGCTAGTTTCTTCCGTAAGGCAAAAGCACATCGTCCTGATTTACATATCAAAGCCCTAACTCCTGTGGAGTATTACTACATCTTCAAGAAAGCAAAATTAAGTCACTATGATGGGATGAAATACCTTCAAGAAGCAGGACTTGATTCGATGCCAGGCGGAGGTGCAGAGATTTTCCATCCTGAGGTAAGAGAAAAAATTGCACATGACAAATGTAATGCGGAACAGTGGTTAGATATTCACGAGCAGTCCCACAAATTAGGAATGCGCTCAAATGCAACCATGCTTTACGGACATATCGAACAGTTTTGGCACCGAGTAGACCACATGGAGCGCTTACGTCAATTACAAGATAAAACAGGTGGTTTTCAAGCTTTCATCCCATTGAAGTTCAGAAATCAGAACAACCAAATGAGTGATGTGGCTGAGGTTTCTGTCGTGGAAGATTTACGTAATTATGCTATTGCACGTATCTATTTAGATAATTTTGAGCACATCAAAGCTTATTGGGCAATGATCAGTAGAGAAACCGCTCAATTGAGTTTAAACTTCGGTGTAGATGATATTGATGGCACACTAGATGACACGACCAAAATCTATTCGATGGCCGGCGCTGAAGAGCAAACTCCGGCAATGAGTACCAAAGAATTAGTAGAGTTGATTAAAAATGTAAAACGCCAACCCATTGAAAGAGATACGCTTTATAACGTAGTTACCGATTACACAGGCCACGTTTTTGAAGGTGAGGTAAAAGCCGCTTATTATAAATTACCAGTGGTTAACCCCTAAATCCCCTAAAGGGACTTAGTAGAACGCATTAATTATTCAATTAGATATAAAAAGCCCCTTTAGGGGTTTGGGTTATGAAGGAAATATACATCATCCGTCACGGAGAAACAGAACTTAACAGATTAGGAATAGTACAAGGGAGAGGCATTAATGCTGATCTAAATGATACTGGAATTGCCCAAGCTGCAGCTTTTTTCAATAAGTACGGTAAAGTAAAGTTTGATAAGATATATACTTCATCACTAGTTAGAACGCACCAAACCGTTAAAGGCTTTATAGATTTAGGTTTGCCATGGGAACAGCTAGATGGTCTAGATGAATTAGCTTGGGGAGAATGGGAGGGGAAACCTAATACCCCAGAGGCAAGAGAAGCATTCAGAGCAGTAGTTAAAGAATGGCAGTTGGGCAACTACAATACTAAATTTGGTGGTGGCGAAAGCCCTAACGAAGTAGCTGCACGCATGTCAAAAGCCATGGATTATATTAAAAAACAAACCGATGAAAAGTTGGTATTGATATGCATGCATGGTAGAGCAATGCGTTTATTATTGTGCTTATTGCTAGATAAACCACTTAGTGATATGGAAGAATTTGCGCATTCCAATACAACATTGTATCGCTTACAATATAACGATGGAAAATTTACGTTACTCGACTCAAACAACATTTCACACTTAGAGCAACTATAAATAGCTTTGGAGAAGATTAAAATTTCTGCCGTTTCCTATACCAATACCAAGCCTTTTATTTACGGTATACAACACTCTCCAGTAGTAGAACAAATTGATTTAAGTTTAGACATACCTTCGGATTGTGCTAAAAAATTAATAGACAATCAAGTAGATATAGGCTTAATTCCTGTTGCTGCAATTCCTTTTGTTCCAAATGCCCAAATCATTAGCTCATTTTGTATCGGCTCGGTTGGTGCTGTAAATTCAGTGTTCATCTTTTCAGATGTCCCCATAAACGAAATACGAACAGTCAAACTAGATCCACAATCTCGTACTTCAAATAATTTAGCTAAAGTTTTATTAAAAAATCATTTCAAGGCCGAAGTAACTTTTACATCAGAACAATCTGCAAAAACAGACGCTATAGTGCTGATTGGCGACAGAACTTTTGGACGTAAGCAAGATTTTAACTTTGTTTATGATTTAGGAGAAGAGTGGATGAAATTCACAGGGCTTCCATTTATGTATGCTGCTTGGGTAGCGAACAAGCCAATTTCTGAAACTTTTTTAAAAGAATTTGATATTGCATTAGCAAAAGGCATTGCAAATATTCCTACAGTAGTCGAGCAACTGCCGATTATAAAAGGAATAGATATATCAGACTATCTATTAAATAAGTTGAATTTTGAGCTCACAGACGAGAAAATTAAAGCTAAAGACATCTTTTTAAAATTAATTTCACAATTAGCTTAGGGTTAGCCATGGGTTAGGTTACTTAATTATAGCTGATAGAAATATTTAGCATAATATGAGTGCAATTCATTTATCAAGTAAATTCAATAGGCAAACAGTAATTATAAACAACAGTATTTTTACAAATTAACCTCTTCTGAATTACCTGCTCCATAAATTAAAACTTTGAGCTTAAAAAAGAAAATTACAAGCCAAAGACATTTTTTAAAACTGATGGATGAACTATAGCCGTATATAGTCCAAAAATCAATATCTACCTTTAAAATTTATGGCAAACAAATCTACCGCCTTTAAGTACACATTATGTTTGATGTTACTTACTGGTTTATCTACCAAATCCCTGCTAGCGAGATCAAACAAACCTGTTAGCAAGAAAAATCAAACCACGTCTCGTTCCTTAAAGACGGATAATGATGACACATCACCTACAGGATCAGTTGCAGAGCGCAGAAATCATTTCAACATTATCGTACAATATAATCAGACCATCTTAAGCTGGTCGTCTATCGAATCAAAGAATGGCAAGTACCTAATTTACAGAAGTGAAGATCATCACAATTTTGACAAAATAGGAGAAAAGACCATTATTACGAATCCAAATGAGCCCATGCTTTATATTTTTCATGATGAAGCACCGGGTAAAGGTTTAAATCATTACAAATTGATGCAACAAGACATCAATGGAAATTTGAAGGAAGTAGCTAGTAAATATGTGTTTTTAGACAGTAAAGAGCCTAATTCACTAACTAACATTCCAACACCTAAAATCAATAGGATTTAATTTGAAAAATTACAAGGCCGCCCAAGCTATAATTAAACTTAGCATGGACGGCCTATTTCCAAAATATTGATGATGTTTCTAAATTTAATGAGCGTACTGCGCTAATAGGTATTTAATTAAATCAGTGGTAGAAACAATTCCTACAATTTTTCCTTCATCGAGCACTGGCAACGCATGAAACTCAACTTTACTCATGATGTCTGCTACTTCTTTAACGGTATCATGTACGTCGACTGTCGTAGGATTATGAACCATTACTTGTTCGGTTCTTAATAGATCAAAAATTGTCTCATCTACATGATCCTGCTCTTCATAAATATCCGCAAAGCTGAGCCTCAAAATATCAGTCTTGCTAATCACACCTACTAAACTTCTACCAGAAACCACCGGTAAATGCCTGATGTTATTTGCTTTTAGCAATGTACTGATGTGTTTCAAACTGTCAGTTACGTTTGCTACAACCACATTCTTGGTCATAATTTCGGAGATTGGCACACGTTGTCTCATATTTGATATCTGTTAAATAATTAATCAAATATGCTGAGGTTGAGCAGGGCTTCTAGTAACACTGGTCACTAAATAAGCTGATAGTTTTTATAAATTTACAGCAACAGCTATACCCTTAACAATCTGAATAGCTGTTGCTAATTTAAAAATGTTAAGCAATGTGGCTATAATAATCAACACGTTGCATAAAGTCATTTAGATCAAATGGTTTATTGATATAGCTATCTGCATCGCACTTTGATTTAATTTTGCTCAGGTGATTATTTCCAGACATCATCATCACGGGAATACGATGGGTTTTGATGTCTTTTTTTAACTGGGTGCAGATATCTAATCCATTAGCATCTGGTAAAATCACATCCAGTACAATCAAGTCTGGCTTGTGATGTTGCATTTCTTTCCAAAAGGAACGAGCATTTTTACATACTTTAACCTCGTAGAGTTCTTCCACTAACAAAAACTCAATGATATCGGCAATGTTGGCATTATCCTCCAACACATAGACGCACTTTTTATCTGTTGCTTCCATAACTATAAACTTTAGTTCACTATATAAACGTAGCTTATAAATCAGTAGTTTATGGCATTTATCCACAAGTAGAAAGTTATCCACTTTTGATAGATAAACTAGATAGATCACATTAAACAAAAAAGGTCCGAGAAATTAAGCTCGAACCTATGTAATAATATTAAAATTGATACCCTTAGAAGATATTAGTCTTCAGTGGCTTTTTCTTTTTTAGTCTTGGCTGGAGCAGCTTTTTCTTCAGCAACTTTCTTTTTAGCCACTACTTTAACTTTCGCTTCCGTTACAGACGCTTCAGTTTCTGCTTTTTTCTTCGGTGCAGCTTTTGTCTTTTTTGCTACTGTTCCTGCTTCAATAGGTTCTTCTTCCGTTTTCTTTTTTGGAGCAACTTTCTTTGACTTAACAGGAGTTTCTTCGCTTACATCTTTTGCAACTTTAGTTTCTTCAGCAGGTGCTTCGTTGGGTTTTGCATTCAAATAAGTATCTAAAACTTGTTTTAAATACAAGTCTGGTTTTGGCATATTAACCACTGTTCCAGGTTCTTTATCTTGATTTTGTTTAATGTAAGCTGCTTTAATTTTACCCCAATCTTTTGAGTAAAGTTTAATAAACATCTCTACAAACTCTTCTTGCGTATATTGCTTAGGCAACCTACCTAATACTACTTGTATCTTTTCTTCTTTGCGATGTAAAATTGCCATATCGTATGTTATTGTTTGGCAAATATAAACATTAGTAATCGACTCATAAAATGATGTTTCCGGCGAATTTTCCAAGTATATAATAGATTTGTTATTTTAGCCGAATGATATTATCGGCAAAACAACAATATTCTATTGTAATCCTTCCTCCAAAAGAAGGAATTGATTATGTGGCTGATTTAAAAAACCAATTGAATAAAAAGATAGGATGGTACAATAGCCGAAACGCAAAGGCTCACGTTACCATTTGTGAATTTACCGCTGATATAGATGATTTAGAGGATATTATCAAAGATTTAAAAGAGATTGCTAGCCAGGAAGTGCCACATCGACTGGTTTTTGATGGTGTAGACAGTTACGCCAACGGCGCGGTGTATCTTAAGCCAGATGCGCAGACCAAAGTTCCCTTAACAGCGTTGATGTCAAGAGTACAGAAAAATCTAAATGTTACCAATCAATATAAAAGTAAATCACCACACATGTCGATTGGTAGAAAGTTAAGCGAAGAGAACGTGGCTATCGCTTTAAATATGTTTGCGAATGCAAAACTAGATTTCTATTGTAGCAACTTGGTCTTAAGAAAGTTTAATCCTAAAATAAGACAGTATGATCCTTTCCGTGATGACTTTAATTTTTTAGGATTACCTCGTAAAGCTGAAGCACAGCAAAGTTTATTTTAAAATTACATCTTTTATTGTTTCTAAGTTTAGTTCGACAATTAATCCATTGAAAAACAAATTGGCGGGAGGGGACACCTGCCAATAACACAATTTAGTGTTGGGTGTCCCCACCCAACACTATAGATCGCTGCAAAGCAAATTTAATTTAGCTATACCATACCAAAAGCAGCTAAAATCAATAGAATATTAATCGAGTTGAGGTTTCTAAGTTTTCTTTGTATTGATTTTTAAACATAACTATTCTTTAAACCTCATAAAGAACTTGAAAACAATGAAATTGACCTGAGCTTTTACTCGATAGAAATGGCAGTCCCGAAGTGTGAGAGGCTAATTGAGCAGCAGGACAGATTGGCCCCAAAGCGAAGTACATTGCTTTTCAAAAAAATAAATCTGTCAAATAGGCTATTAGCTCCTCACATTCCATTTTTTATCAACAAAAACTTCAAGGCTACGGCTCAAGATGCTATCTTTACGGTTTAGTAAATTTTAAGATTTTGGCCAAAGCGAAAGAGACTGTTACCCCATTAATGCAGCAATACAATACCATTAAGGCAAAATATCCTGGTGCGTTATTGTTATTTAGAGTAGGAGATTTTTACGAAACTTTTGGCGAAGATGCCATTAAAACTGCACAGATATTAGGCATTGTTTTAACCAAACGTGGTACAGGACCAAATGGTGCTTTAGAACTGGCGGGATTTCCACATCATTCGTTAGAAAACTATCTTTCGAAATTAGTTAGGGCCGGGCAACGGGTGGCTATTTGCGATCAATTGGAAGATCCAAAAATGACTAAGACCATCGTTAAAAGAGGAGTTACTGAGTTGGTTACACCCGGTGTTGCTTACAGTGATAATATCCTCAACCAAAAATCTAACAATTACCTCGCAGCGGTTTACTTTGAAAAAAACACCTTGGGTGTTGCATTTTGCGACATTTCTACAGGAGAATTTTTAGTTGCACAAGGGAGCACCGAATACATAGATAAGCTTCTACAGAGCTTTAAACCTACAGAAGTAGTTTTTCCAAAAAGTAAACGTAGCGATTTTGCCACATTGTTTGGAGACAAATTTTATACCTTTCATATCGACGATTGGGCATTTACCGAGGACTATGCTACTGAAGTTTTAACCAAACATTTCGAAGTCAACTCCCTTAAAGGTTTTGGTGTTGATAAGCTAACGGCAGGTATAGTTGCAGCAGGTGTGGTACTTTATTATTTGGGCGAAACCGAACACAGAAACCTTCAACATATTACTTCGATTTCTCGTGTTGAAGAAGAAAAATACATGTGGTTAGATCGCTTTACCATCCGAAATTTGGAATTGGTAAGCTCGGCTAACGAAAATGCAGTCACCTTATTTGAGGTTCTAGATGAAACCTGTACCCCGATGGGAGCAAGACTATTACATAAATGGATTATTATGCCACTAAAAGAACTGAAACCAATTCAGGAGCGTTTAGGCATGGTAGATTATTTAGTAAAGAATGAAATGCTTGCAGATGAATTGTTGCAGCATATTAAACCCATTGGTGATTTAGAACGTTTGATTTCTAAGGTAGGTCTACAGAAAGCGGGACCGAGGGAACTGTTGCAGCTAAAACGTGCCCTAACTCATACCGAAGAGATCAAACGTTTAGCAGAAGAGAGTAAAAACCCGTATCTAGAGGTCTTAGCTTCTCAATTAAACCCTTGTGCTACAATTAAAGAGAAACTAGAAAAAGAACTTCAAGCCGACCCGCCGGCATTACTAATTAAAGGTAATGTAATCGCAGATGGAATTGATGAAGAACTGGATAGATTACGTAAAATCGCTTTTGGCGGTAAAGAATTTTTGGTAGAAATTCAACGTCGTGAAATTGAGATAACTGGTATTCCTTCCTTGAAAATATCGTTTAATAACGTTTTCGGTTATTATTTAGAAGTTACGCATACTCATAAAGATAAAGTTCCAGAAAGCTGGATCCGTAAACAAACTTTAGTGAATGCGGAGCGATACATTACACCAGAGCTAAAAGAATACGAAGAACAAATTTTAGGTGCGGAAGAAAAAATACAAGCTATCGAGGTTCGTCTATACAACGAATTAATGTATCAGGTGGCGCATTTTATTAAGCCAATACAGCTCAACGCTTACTTAGTAGCTCAGCTAGATGTCTTATTGTGCTTTTCACAATTGGCAGTTAAAAATTATTACACTAAACCAGAACTTAACAATAAAAAAGAATTAGATATTAAAGGTGGCCGCCATCCGGTAATCGAAAAACGTCTACCAGTTGGTGAGGAATACATTACTAATGATGTGTATCTGGATAATGATACGCAGCAGATCATGATGATTACCGGACCCAACATGTCGGGTAAATCGGCAATTTTGAGACAAAGTGCGTTAATTGTCTTGATGGCACAGATGGGTTGTTTCGTCCCCGCAAAATCAGCTACTGTTGGTATTGTAGATAAGATTTTCACTAGGGTAGGCGCTTCTGATAATCTTTCCAGTGGAGAGAGTACGTTCATGGTAGAAATGAACGAAACTGCTAGCATTTTAAATAATATTTCAGATAGAAGTTTAATTTTATTAGATGAGATTGGTCGTGGTACTAGTACTTACGATGGTATTTCTATCGCTTGGGCTATTGCGGAGTATCTGCATGAACACCCAACTGCGAGGCCAAAAACCCTATTTGCTACACACTACCATGAACTTAACGACTTAGAAAATACCATGAGTCGCATTAAGAACTTCAACGTTACGAGTAAAGAATTACAGAACAAGATTATTTTCTTACGTAAATTAGTTCCAGGAGGTAGCGAACATAGTTTCGGTATACAGGTAGCTAAGATGGCAGGTATGCCATCTAAATTAATTGGTAGAGCAAATGAAATTTTAAAGCGTTTGGAGATTGACAGAACCGAAGGACAAAGTATCAAAGATAGTATTAAGAAGGTTCAAAATCAGGCTTACCAATTACAGATGTTCGCTATCGACGATCCTGTTTTGGTGAAAATCCGAGATTCGCTAAATAATTTAGATGTAAATATGCTAACGCCAGTAGAAGCGTTATTAAAACTGGACGAGATTCAAAGATTGATAAAGAATTAAATATCTCTATCACTCCAAGTACTAGTAAGAATCTACTTGAGTTAAATTGAGACATTAAGATTTCTTTAGAATTGGAATAAAAAACAGCAGCAAAAGAATATGAAAATAAACAGAATTCAATTGGTATGGTGTAGTCTTGTTTTGATGCTATTCATTGCTTCCTGTGGTACTAGAAAACATACCAGTGATACCAAAGCTGCTCGTGCTGCAGATGCTATGGCAAACTTAAAAAGCAAACCGCTTTATCGTTTCATTAATACTTGGACGGGCGTGAGATATCGACTGGGCGGCTTGGATAAAAATGGAATAGATTGTTCTGGTTTTGCACTTTTGCTACAGAAAGAGATCTATGGCAAATCACTTCCCCGCAGATCTAGAGATCAGGCAGAGGCCATTAGAAAAAGAAGCTTAGATAATTTAAAGGAAGGCGATTTGGTTTTCTTCGCCTTTGGCGGTCGCGAGGTAGACCATGTTGGTGTATACTTAAATAATGGATTTTTCGTACATGCCTCTACCACTCGAGGAGTAATTATAGATGACTTGACATTGCCTGCTTATCAAAAAGCTATTGTTAAAACGGGAACCCTGAACTGATGAGAAAATTGTTAATGACATTTAGTGTGCTGCTATCGCTCACAACAGCTATACGCGCACAAGAAGTAAAAAAGGTTGGCGATACTATCAAAACTATCCGTCTAACCAGCACAAAAGGTGAAATCTACAATCTCGAAGACCATAAACTGAAGGGAGCAATTATAGTATTTATGACGCCTACTTGTGACCATTGTATCGCATATGAAAAAAGAGTAGCGGCTTTACAAGAAACCTATAAAAACAAAGGAATTTCAGTAATTGCCATTGGTCCCTATGGGGATAACGAAAAGGATTACCCTTACGACGCCTTGCCAGCTATGAAAAAGCTAGCAGAAGAAAACAATTTTAATTTTCCCTATTTGGCAGATGAAAAGTTCAAATACACTTGGCTATTTGAGATTAGGCAAACACCAAAGGCAGTGGTTTTAAAAAAACTTAAAGAAGGTTACCTTGTTACTTATATTGGTAATATAGATAACGAACCAGACGAGAAGCACATACCTACAATGAAATATGTAGAAGATGAGGTGGATAAATTACTGGGTAAATCAGTTCAATAAGCACATAGTTCTATGCACAAATTCATCGTAACAATTCTATTTATTTTAGCAGGACATATTGTAAATGCACAAGTTAAATTACTAACTTTAAATGAATTGGAAGAAAGAGTAGCCAAAGGTAAGGATACTACTTATGTGGTGAATTTTTGGGCAACTTGGTGCGGACCCTGCGTAGAGGAGCTGCCGTTTTTTGAAAGATTGAGTAAAGAGCATGCAAACAAGCCACTAAAGGTGATATTGATGAGTTTAGATTTTAAATCAAAGCTACAAACAGAAGTAGAGCCCTTCGTAACCAAGCATAAAATTAAATCAGAAGTTTATCTGGTTAATGAGGCCGATCAACAAAAGTTCATTGATCGTGTAGACAAAAATTGGTCTGGTGCTTTGCCGGCTACGTTAATATTAAACAGTGCGCATAGGGCAAGAGCATTTTACGAAAAATCTTTCACTTATAACGAGCTCCTAAAAGCTGTTGAAACTCATAAATAATAAAACAAGCGCTAAGAAACATTAATACTTTCAGCTTTATTTTCTTCGGTTTCTAAGGTGACTTACAAGTTTATTAAATAAATAATTTTGATATGAAAAAGTTATTATTAGCATGTTTGACTGTCTTTTTAGCAACTACAGTAACTGCACAAACTGGTTATCAGGTCGGCGACTTAGCCTCCGATTTTAATTTAAAAAATGTAGATGGGAAAAATATTTCCCTTGCGAACTACAAGAGTGCAAAAGGTTACATCGTGGTATTTACTTGCAATACCTGTCCAGTTTCTAAAGCTTACGAAGCACGTATTGAAGCGTTGAACAAAATGTACGCCGCAAAAGGATATCCGGTTGTGGCAATTAACACTAATGACCCTATTGCATCTCCGGGAGACACTTATCCTAAAATGCAGGAAAGAGCAAGGGAAAAACATTTCAGCTTTGCTTACCTAGAAGATCCAGATCATGTTTACACTAGAAAATACGGTGCAATGCGTACGCCACATGTATTTGTTCTGCAGAAAACAGTGAAAGGTAATGAAGTGGCATATATTGGCGCTATTGACAACGATCAACAGGAAGCAAATGCACAAAGAGATAATTATGTGCAAAATACAGTAAACCAGTTGCTAAAAGGAGAAAAACCAAGCGTCACTGCTACTAAAGCTATTGGATGCACTATTAAATGGAAGAAAGAAGTTAGCAAATAGTTTATTGAGAACAAGGATAAAAGAGCGAAGAATGAAGATGTCGTCATCTCGACCAAAATGGAGAGATCTTTGTAATTGTTAAGCATGTTCAAAGATTTCTCAATTCATTTTAGTCAGTAGATCACAAAATTTATTCTCTACTCTTTTTTCAACGCCAAAGTAATTCTAATCCTATCGTTACTAGCTACTTCATTCACAAAATTTTCGAAAGCTTCATAGTCGCTAGGTTCAAAAATTCCGTCTTTCATCACAAGCTTTCTATAATAGCAGAACTTACCATCTTTCATTTTTACTTCTGATAAATAAGTTCCAAACTTACTAGTAGTTTCTATTTTCTTTGGAAGAAATAAGGGTAAAATACTATCATCCAAATCGAAGTAAATGCTATCTATATCAGTATAGCCACGCTTTAAATCTAACGGTAAAAGTCGATTACGTACAGATGGAACTGAACGCCTTACGTTAAATACATTTGGCATAAAACTGATTCTATCATTATTTGTAACGCCGTAGCTCGCAATAGTCACGCTTAACTTTTCCGTAAACTGAAGAATTTCGGTATTCGCTATTAGTTCTATAGTTGTGAATTCTATATTATTTATATCATAAAGATACTTTAGCTGCTTTTGTCGTTCTGTAAGAGATTTATTGATCAAAAAGTAATGATTATCGAACTGCGAGCCATCAAAATTTGTTACCAATGTTCCCGATAGCTTGCCGTCTTTTGACAGTGATAGTGCCGAAACTCTAGTTTGTCGGCTTTTTACAGCTTCAAATTTAGGAGTTTTCATCAATTTACCACCTTCTTTAGTGCATGCTAAAACCCATCTATCATCAGTAAATGAACCTAAATAACCAAAAGGCGCATCCTGACTGGTACATTCCAACCAAAAGGTTTCGTTAGCCAAAGGCAAACATAAAATGACATGATTACCTTGCATGCTAGCGAAAGAGGGCAGTAGATCTGTTTTTTCTTCGCCTGCATCAACTATACAGTAATAAGATTCGATCCCAACAGTTTCTAGTAAAGCCTGCATATAATTCACTAAGGCTTTACAGTCTCCGTAACCCAAACGATCTACGTCGGCAGCTTTCATAGGCTGAAAACCACCAATACCTATCTGAACGCTAATGTAACGGGTCTTCTTTTGAAAGTACTCATAAATTTTCTTCGCCTTGGCTTTATCGTTAATTTCGTTTTTTACCAAATCTTTAACGAACTCAACGGTTGCTAAGGGTAAAATGCGCCTATCTTTTAACAAGTAATCATAACACAGTTTACCTAAACCTTCCCAGTCGGTATAACTTCCTTTGAAATTATAATAGTTAAACTGCTTAGGCGCCACTTGTACTGATGGAAAGTAAGTATCTGGATTTGGTGAATAAGGTTCGTGTTTTATCGCATTAACTCCCTCAACCTTCCAAATCATACGCTTTTGCTTTTCTGAAATAAGCTCCTCAGGTTTCCCCTTGTAATTCCGTTCCAAAACACGAATTTCATCCACTGGATTACAAATAAACTGGTAACTACTTTTTTCTACGGCAACATCAAATCCCATAAGGGGTGCCCAATCGGGAATAATCAGGTTTTGTTTATTTCTAACTTCGTAGTGATAAACTATCGTGTAGGGGTAATCATTCACCTGCGGGACGAAGTATTTCACCCTGCTGTCTTCAAATAAAGAGATGTCACTAACGGCACTTTCATCTTTAAAATTACTTAATGAAAACTTGCTGATCTGTCTGCCAAGCTCATCATAAACTTCCCCTTTGGCAGACTTAATAGAAATATTCTTATCGTAGAACAAAGCCAATTGTGCCTGTCTGTCTCCATTTTTATTAAGCACTGTTATCGCCTTGCTGATGCTTATAATCACATTATCTGGCGAACGCATGTCGACAATAGTTTCACTATCCCTTACAATGGCATGAGCCCTGTTCTTAAGCGTAGAAGGAATTTGGCTAACGGCATAGCCTTGAGCTTTCACTAAAACTGTAGCTACCAGCAGTATCAACAATAAATTTAACTTCTTCATTAATTAGCTTTTGTAAGTATCACATCAAGTTTTTGAGCCTGGATGATTCTGTTATAAAACTCTTTCAGGTAATGATATTCTTCTGAAGTATAAATCGCTTTGCTAAATAATAGCTGCTGATTGACAGTTAGATTATTATTCAATAAATTAGTTTGCAGCAAATACCTGCCACCTTGATTTGGTAATCCGATAGAAAGGTCTTTAGGCTGTTCTTTTAACTTCAAATTGTCAGGCAGTGTAATATTAATAGCTATTCTTTCTTCGCTAGCTGCACCTAAGTCTACTGGGTAATTTCTCTCGTTTAGCTTAAAAGGGTTTTTTCTAACGGGGTTGATAAAGAATGGATTAAAATGATTTTCAAATTGACCAGCACTACCGATACTTAACTCTACTTCATATTTCTCTATCAATGGATTTTCGACACTATCGATATTACTTATTTCAAAATTCTTAATTTTAATATTTGTTAAACGTTCATCTAGTTTCTCCACATACTCATCTATAGATGAATATGTTTTTATTTCCTTTCTAGTATTTAACGCATTGAATCCTCCTGCAATAGAAGTAATCGTTCCTATGATCTTTCCTTCTTCAGTTAGCTTCCCAATTAAACTGTGTGTACTAGAGCTTCTTTTCGCAGCCTTCATATCAATCCAATAAGATGGTTTTTTCAGATTGATCACCCTACCTTGATCGTTAATGCATCTCATGGGAAGTAATCCGAACGGCAACAATGGTTCAGTAGCGTCAAGCATATAACTTGTTTCTCCAATATTCACCTTGGCAACAACATAGTTAAAGTCGCTAATGATAGGATAGAGCTTGTTAACCGTTCCGTTATCTCTAGTAGAAAGCAATACCGCTTCTACGTCAAAATCAGCTGCTGAAAGTGCGGAAATCAAGGCAAAATTAATATCCGCTACATTTCCACTTCGTTTATCGATTACTTCCTTAACACTTGTTTCACTATACTTTCCATAGTAGTTATTCCACTTTATTTGCTTTTTAACGTACTCGAAAATCGCTTTTGCTTTTTGTAATTCATCTTTAGCTTCTGCAATTACAGAAGGTAAGATCGTCTTAAAGACATCCTTTTTTTTCATCTGACCACCAAAATCCCTTCTGCTCGTCAATTCATAATCAATGTCTTTCCAAGATTTCGTATATTTTTGCGTAGATCCTGATAGATAATGAACCTCTTCCAATTCAAAATAGATAGCAGACTTGTAATTGCTAGGAGCGGTCATATAGATCTCTTCTAAAAATGCTGGCACATTTTTCATGTTATAAGTTAACTTAGAACAATCCATATTATTACCTGCTATCCGTAAACAAGCAGAACTTAATTCAGCTTTGTTTTCAGTAAGCTTATAAAAACCTTTTAGTGATATATTATATTTATAATTTGCTGGAATAAAAGCGATATAGGTACTGTTAATTTTAGGTAGCTCTGATTGAAAATACCAAGTTCTAAAATTGAACAAAAATGGACTTTCGATCGTGTATTCATACTCGATTATGGAATTTTCTTTTAGATTAGGAAAAGTAAATTTCGTCAATGTAGTATATTTTGACTTCTCTTCTTTAAACACCATTTTATTAGTGACCTCATTTTCTTCAAATTTTCCGTTAATAAAATTGAATGTGGAGGCTCTCAAGTTTGACAAATACTCTTGATCATCGTTTCCATAACTATTTTTGTGAAGTGGGATAACGATACTAGCCGCGTCGAAGCCCTCACGATTGAATAGCTTGATTCGAGCATGATAGGTGAAAAGTAGCTTCAAACTGCCAGTTTCTGAATCAAAAGTGAAGCGAGAAGCACCATATTCATCCAAGTAGATAGCGTTGGCATTACTGTCAATTTTACTTCTTTCAAATAAATAAGCATCAGTACTTAACTTGCCAAAATCGAATTCTTGTGATTTAGCAAAAAAGCACGTTAATAAAAGTGCTGTAATGAAGATGTAGCGCATAAATAATTTAGATGATATGAAACCGCAATTTAATGCAAGCAACTGAAATATTTGATATTTATTTACAGCTTTTTGAGTAAAAAAGAAAAAGTACGCTAGGTTTTTAGCAAATTTGGCTTGAATAAGTTCTCGTATGAAAACGGCATCAACATTTATAGATTGAAGCTCATCATACAATGAAAAAAAATAAATTGATGAAATTAAAATTAAAACGTCCGTTAGCATTTTTCGACCTTGAAGCCACAGGTATAAGCGTTGGAGTAGATAGAATTGTAGAGATTGCGATATTGAAGGCCATGCCTGATGGTTCTGAGCAAATATTGGTTAAAAAAATCAATCCGGAAATGCCAATTCCTTTATTAACTTCCTTAATTCATGGTATTTATGATGAAGATATTAAGGATGCCCCCAAATTTGGAGACGTAGCGCAAGAAATAGCGGATTTTATTGGTGATGCTGATTTAGCTGGCTATAATTCTAACAAGTTTGATATTCCAATGCTTTTAGAGGAATTTCTAAGAGTTGGTGTTGATTTGGATATGAGCGACAGAAAGTTTGTAGATGTTCAGAATATTTTCCATCAGATGGAGCAACGTACTTTAAAAGCAGCTTACAAATTTTACTGTGAAAAAGATTTAGTGAATGCACATTCTGCAGAAGCCGACATCAGAGCAACTTACGAAGTTTTACTAGCACAGCTGGATAAATACGAAAACACTGAGTTTGAAGACAAACAAGGAAATGTTTCAATTCCTGTGAAAAATGATGTGGAAGCATTACATACGTTTACCAATATGAATAAATCGGTGGATTATGCTGGGCGTATGGTTTATAATGAAAATGGGGAAGAATGTATCAACTTTGGCAAGCATAAAGGTAAAACTGTAGAAAGCATCTTCAACACAGAACCTAGCTATTATGCCTGGATGATGCAAGGAGATTTCCCCTTATTCACAAAAAAGAAATTGGAAGAAATCTGGAAGAGATGGAACGCAAAAAAGGAAGAGAGAAAGCAAGTACGTCCTCAACAAGCGGCACCTACGCAAAGACCAAATCCTCAACCTAAAAAAGCCGAACCAGCTAAACCCGTTACAAACGATATGTTGGATCAGTTGAAAATGAAATTTGGAAAGTAGTTTTTAGGTATTAGTGGCTAGGAATTAGGAGCCAATATTTCTAAACGCTATCGACTAATACCTAATCCCTAACAACTAACTCCTGTATAAAAATGACCTTTGAAAATAACCTAGCTTTCGCACAGTCTATGGATCAAAAAGATCCATTGAACACTATGCGAAATGAATATCTGTTCCCGCAGCAAAACGAAAATCCTTTTATTTACCTATGTGGCAATTCTTTAGGACTGCAACCTAAAGTAGCAAAAGAAGTTTTAACTAAGCAACTAGACAACTGGCAAAACCTAGCAGTAGAAGGTTGGTTTGAAGGAAATGAACCTTGGATGTTCTATCACAAAGAACTGAAAAGACTCATGGCACCTGTAGTTGGCGCTACTGAGCAAGAGGTTTGTCCAATGAATACGTTGACCGTAAACTTGCATTTGTTAATGGTGAGTTTTTATCGACCTACAAAAGAGCGCTTTAAGATCATCATGGAAGCTGGGGCTTTTCCATCCGATCAATATGCGATAGAAAGCCAGGTGCGTTTTCATGGTTATGATCCTAAGGAAGCAATTATTGAGGTGGCTCCAAAAGATGGGGAATATACTTTAAAAACGGAAGATATTATTGCAACGATTGAAGCTAATGGCAATGAAATTGCTTTAGTACTTTTTGGCGGCATCAACTATTTTACGGGACAACTCTTTGACATGAAGTCAATTACCAAAGCTGGTCATTCTGTCGGCGCAACAGTAGGGTTTGATTTGGCTCATGCCGCTGGAAATGTGCCTCTAAAATTGCACGACTGGGAGGTTGACTTTGCTTGTTGGTGTTCCTATAAATATCAAAACGCTGGCCCAGGAGGCATAAGTGGTATTTTTGTACACGAAAAGCATTTTTCAGACCAATCTTTACATCGTTTCGCAGGATGGTGGGGCTACCAAGAGAAAAACCGTTTCTTAATGGAAAAAGGATTTGTGCCAGAAGCTGGCGCTGATGGTTGGCAGGTCAGTTGCACGCAAGTAATGCCGATGGCGCTTTATCACGCTTCTTTGCTATTATTTGAAAAAGTAGGTTTTATGGAACCCCTGAGAGAAAAAAGTAAGGCTTTGAGTGCTTATCTTTTCTATATCATCGGTGAAGTAAACCAAGCATTAGGATTTGAACAATTTAAAATCATTACGCCACAAAATGTAGATGAAAGAGGGGCACAAGTTTCCATCATCGCCAAAAGTGATGGTAAACAAATCTTCGACCACTTGGTTAAAAACAATGTATTGGGAGATTGGAGAGAACCGAATGTAATTAGATTAAGTGCCGTACCAATGTACAACAGTTTTGAGGATGTTTTTAAAACTGGAGAACTACTTTTAGCCGTTAGCAAATCGATATAGAAGATGATAAATTATAACCCGAAAGAATGGCTGAGTTTTATATTTCGGTTTCATAAGGCTGATACCTTCTATCAGCTTTGGAAATTAATGCTAAGTGTAGCTATTTTTTCCGGAATAATTGCCTACTTAGAACTCAATCACATTAAACTTGCTGAAACGTCCTACATCAAAAATGTTGGGATGATGCACAGTTTATTAGGCTTTGTAATTTCAATGCTGCTTGTATTTAGAACCAACACTTCTTATGATAGATGGTGGGAAGGCAGGAGATTGCTTGGTGGTTTAGTGAATGTAAGCAGAAATTTTGCAATTAGGTTAAATGCGCTGAATCTGAGTCCAGAAGATAAAGAGTTTTTTAAATACGCAATCCCTAAATATGCCTTTGCTTTAAAAGAGCATCTGCGTGAAAAACAATATTTTGGAAAGAATAGCATCTTAATAGAAATTGACGGAGGTAAACACATTCCCAATCAAGTAGCCGTAAGCATGACTAACAAACTTTATAGTTTAAATAGAGATGGTAAAATCTCTGGAGAACAACTCATTATCCTAAATACAGACAGTACTCAATTTACCGATATTTGTGGCGCATGTGAAAGAATCAAGAATACACCAATTCCATATTCTTATAGTGCATTTATAAAGAAATTTATCTTCGTATATGTCATTACACTACCTTTTGGTTGGGTATTTAGCTTAGGTTATTTCGTGGTAGCTATTGTGCCATTTATCTTATATGTATTGGCCAGTTTAGAGTTAATTGCAGAGGAAATTGAAAATCCATTTGGAACAGATGCTAACGACTTACCCGTCGATGAAATAACTAATAATATCGAGAAGCACGTAGGCGAGATACTGGGTTAAATTGATATAAGAATAAAGAACAAGGAGTAAAGACTGTCTTTCCTAAATTTATGTGAAATCCTTTTTAGCATCAAATAAAGTTGTATAAACGAGTATAGAACTTACAGCTGTTTCCTTATTCTTTGCTCTTTTATCCTTGTTCCAAATTATGATCAAAATTGCCTATCATCCAATATACGCACATCCTTTGCCAGAAGGACATCGTTTCCCCATGGTTAAATACGAGTTGATACCAGCGCAGTTATTACATGAGGGAACCATTGAAGAATATCAACTATTTGCGCCAGAACCAACTGATGAAGAACATATTATTGCCATTCACGATGCTAATTATTGGCAGCAATTAAAAGCACTAACGCTACCTTATCAGGAACAACGTAGAATAGGTTTTCCATTAGATGCGCAATTGGTAGAACGTGAAATAAGAATAGCACAAGGAACAATTGACGGGGCCATTTATGCACAAAAAAGTGGCGTAGCTTTTAATGTGGCCGGCGGTACACACCATGCCGGAAGCAATTGGGGAGAAGGCTTCTGTTTACTGAACGACCAAGCTATTGCCGCCAACTATCTACTCAGATATCAATTAGCGAAACGCATCCTAATTGTAGACTTAGATGTGCATCAAGGCAATGGTACTGCCGAAATTTTCCAAAAAGAAAATAGAGTTTTTACATTTTCGATGCATGGAGACAAAAACTTTCCATTTAGAAAAGAAAAATCAGATTTAGATATTCCATTGGCTGATGGAACAAATGATGATGAATTTTTAAATATTTTGAGCGAAAAACTTCCATCGATTATCAAACAGCATCAACCAGATTTCATATTTTATCTCTCAGGAGTTGATGTCTTAGAAAGCGATAAGCTTGGTAAATTATCGCTAAGCAAAGCAGCATGTAAACAACGCGACCAAATCGTTTTTGAAACTTGTATAAAGTATAATTTGCCTATTCAGGTAAGCATGGGTGGAGGTTATTCTGAAGATATCAAAATCATTGTGGATGCACATTGCAATACCTTTAGAACAGCTTTTGACCTATTCACTTAGCTATCGTTAATTACAGCTCTTAATGACTTGCACCTGTAATTTTCAATTCGTTCAAATCTAGCTGCAGTTCGGCTTTTCTAATTTCGTCATCGCTATAAACTTTGCCCTTACGCAGTTGGAATAATTCCTTTCTCTGCGCCGCATAAATTGCTAATAGCGCATGCTGATAAGCGTGGATTTCCTCAATTTCTGTCTCATCACATTCTAAGGAAGCTAACTGCCTTCTACCTTCTATGATATTAGACTCCAAGCTCTCCTTATAGAAACCTAGCAACTCATTTTCCTCAGATTTTTCTAAATAATGTTGATTGATAATATCCAACGCCAGTTCATCCAATTTTAATTGAATACCGGTTTGTTGTTCCTCACTCCGTGCAATAGGATCAATCTCTTCCAGTTTAATGAGTTTGATGATAAAAGGTAGCGTTAAACCTTGAATGACTAGCGTAACAAAGATGACCACAAAGGTGATGAAAATAATAAGATTTCGATGAGGAAAAGCATTACCATCCACAAGAAAAGGAATGGATAATGCGGTGGCTAACGACACCACACCACGCATACCAGCCCATCCAATTACTAAAGGTCCTTTCCAACCTGGCGAAGGGTCTTTTCTAATTTTAGAGCTAAGCCATCTCGGTACAAAAGCAGCTGGATAAATCCATAAAAAGCGTAGCGCGATCGTAATGCCACTAATGATCAATCCGTACCTAATGCCATCCCAAATAGAATATTCACCTAAACCATGAATAATCTCCGGAAGTTCTAATCCAATGAGTACAAAAACTAAAGCATTCATGACAAAAATAAGGGTGGTCCAAACGCCAAGCATATTCATTCTAGTATTACCAGTTTTAAATATCTCGTGAGAGCGCCAAGAAATAAACAAACCTCCACTAACTACCGCCATTACTCCAGAGTAATGAAATTGTTCGGCAGCCAAAAAAAGAAGGTAGGGCGTCATTACCGTTAATGCGGCGTCTATAGCAGGAGTGGTAGGCAAAAACCGATGTATAAAATACATGACGTGCGCCCCAGCTAAACCAATAACAATCCCCATTCCAGCTATCAGGAAAAACTGACCCGCAGCTTCCTGCATTGAAAAAGTTCCCGCTAATACAGTCGCTAAAGCAAATTTAAACACAATTAGCGAAGAGGCATCGTTCACTAAGCTTTCGCCTTCTAATATGGTAAGTATTCTTTTAGGAACCTTCATTCCTTTCAACACTGTCGCCGCAGCTACTGCATCTGGCGGAGATACGATACCGCCCAATAAAAATCCAAGAGCCAAAGTAAAGCCTGGGATTACGGATGCAGAAGTGTAAGCAATAACAGTAGAAGTGAAAAATACCAAACCAAACGCTAGCAGCGCAATGGGCCTTTTCCATTTCCAGAAATCATTCCATGAGGTATACCAAGCCGCTTCGTAAAGCAAGGGTGGCAAAAATATCAAGAATATTAAATCTGGATTAAGGTGTAAAACTGGAATTCCCGGAATAAAACTAATGGCTAAACCAGCGACGACTAAGAAAATAGGGTAAGCTATTTTGACTTTTTGGGCTAGCATTACCAAAAGAAAAACGACAAATAGTAGTGCTAATACTAAAAGTAAATTGTGATGCATATCATAGGTTTTATCTACGAAAATAATACTTAGTTAGTTATAAAAAAGATGATAATTTAAGATTATTTAAATAGCATTAACTATTTTTAAAGATGAGGAAATCAATTTGCTTAATGTTAGTAGCTAGCGCCATGTATATTGGCTGTATCAATTCCGAAAAATCTACCGGAAAAGCTGATTTACATAACCACGACAGTATAGGTGGTAGGTCTAATGAACCTAAAACATTAAAAACCGAAGAGTCAAAAAAACTAGATGCGATCAAAGACGTTATTCGCAGACAGGCAACTAGTGATACAGTCAGCTATACTTTCTTATTAGAGGGAAACTACAGTGCAGAGGGAAACGAAGGAAAAGCTTTTTATAAAAACAATAAGATTCAAAAAATTGAAATCACTTTTTACGGTGAAACGGGAAAAGCCATTTACGTATACAATTTTAACCATAAAGAAGTAACGGTGTCTCAGCAGCGTTTCAATTATAAAACAGATTTTACCGAAGTTAAATCGGATGGTGACATTACCAAATCAGAAGAAATTAATTTCACTACAGATTTAAATGGTCAAACGATGAAAGAAATTGACAGCAAAGCAGATTTAGATACTTTTCATGAACTAAAAAAAGTAGTTCCTTTTGATTTAATTTAATCTCTATCTTCGCCTTGTGTTAGAAATAGTATATCAAGACGATTACCTTATCGCAATCAATAAACCTCACGGTTTACTAGTGCATCGATCCAAAATAGCGGATGATGCGAAAGAGTTTGCTTTACAAATGTTAAGAGATCAAGTTGGCCGGCACGTAAATCCGACCCACCGATTGGATAGAAAAACAGGCGGAGTGTTGTTGTTTGCTTTTGACAAAGAGACAGAAATTGCTATGCAAAAGCAATTTCAAGAAGGTTTAGTAGATAAAAATTATTTAGCCATTGTTAGGGGCTACGCACCATTAGAAATGGAAATTGATTATCCTTTAGCAAAGGATAACGGCACATTACAAGATGCGCAGACCAGTTTCGTTACCCTGCAGCAATCGGAAATCCCATTAGAGATCGGCAAACACCCAACATCAAGGTATAGCTTAGTAAAAGCCAATCCAAAAACTGGCCGAATGCACCAACTACGTAAACACTTTGCGCACATTTTCCATCCCATTATTGGAGACAGACCACATGGTTGCAATAAGCAAAATCGTTACTTTAAAGAGCATCTTCAAATGAACACCATGATGTTACACGCCTTAGATTTAACTTTTGAGCATCCCGTTACCAAGCAAAAAATCACTATCAATGCAGACGTTCAAGATGAATTTACGCGAATGATGACATTGATGAATTTTAAGTTTTAAAACAATTTTCTCGCATTATTTGTGTTATTAGTAGAATTATGCCAATAAAATATAAGCTAGCTACGCTCATTTTCGCTGTTTTATTAATTAGCAGCTGTTCATCTATCTACATGCCAGGCGTTCCAAACACGCCCATGCTAACTACCAAAGGGGAAATTGCCGCAGGTGGTCATATTTCTTTAAGAGGTAACATCAACGTAAACACCGCATATGCGTTTAGCGACAAATTTGCTGCAATGGTTAATTTTGGATCAATGGATAGCGAACGTCGAAAAAAAGACATCAAACACAATTATTTTGAACTTGGAGGAGGTTATTTTAAAACTTTCGGCCCTGAAGACAACAGGATTTTGGAATTTTATGCTGGAATGGGAACCGCAAGCAGTAAACGCGTAATAAGAGACTTCAACGACGGCGTACTTATCAATACCGACATATACGATGCTGGCTACACTAAGATGTTTATACAGGCCAATTATAGCTCTAAGAAAACAAGTAAACTTAGGTTATTAGGCATAGATTTTGGACTTAACTATGGCACTGCTTGGCGTCTAAGTTTTGCCTCGACAAGAGATTTCAAACTGAATGGTGTGCCTCAGATCAATGAAGATAACATTTTCATCGAACCTGTTTTTTTCACTAGAATGGTGTTAAGTGAGCAATTTCAACTTCAATACACCAGTGGAAGCAATATCGGTTTACGTAGTCGTAAGTTCCTAAATGCAGGTCATTCTGTATTTACCGTGGGAGCAGTGCTCAATGTTGGCCGCAAGCCAAAAACTAAATAAATTAGCAAAAATTTCTTACATTTGATCTAATCTGACCACAAAAGTTAAATTAGGCTAATGGAACACGAGGCAACAAAAGTTAGAAAGATCATTCATGTTGATATGGATGCTTTTTATGCTTCTGTAGAGCAACGAGACTTCCCTGAACTGAAAGGCAAACCTTTGGTGGTAGGTGGTTCGCCAGATGGTAGAGGTGGGGTAGTGGCCACTTGCAGTTACGAAGCCAGAGCATTTGGTATCCGTTCTGCTATGTCTTCTAAAAAAGCACAGCAACTTTGTCCGTACGCCATTTTTGTTTATCCTCGCTTCGCAGCTTACAAAGAAGTTTCTAGACAGATTAGGGAGATTTTTAGTCGTTACACAGACTTGATAGAACCACTTTCTTTGGATGAAGCTTATTTAGACGTCACCGAAGATAAACTCAATATTGGATCTGCCATTACCATTGCCGAAGAAATCAAAAAAGCAATCAAAGAAGAACTGAACCTGACCGCGTCTGCTGGAGTTTCTATCAATAAATTTGTCGCCAAAATAGCTTCTGATATGGATAAGCCTGATGGATTAACTTTTATTGGCCCGTCTAAAATTGAGAAATTCATGGAAAAGCTACCTGTAGAAAAGTTCCATGGAGTAGGCAAAGTTACCGCAGAGCGGATGAAAATGCAAGGAATTAGAAAGGGAAGTGATTTAAAAAAACTTACTGAAGAACGCTTGACATTGTTATTCGGTAAATCTGGAAAGTTCTTTTACAACATTGTTAGGGGCATTGATAACAGAGCGGTAAAACCTGATAGAGAAATTAAATCCGTAAGTTCTGAAGATACCTTCAGCTACGATTTAGAAAAAGGAAATGAACTTTACGAACGTCTAATGCAAATTACACAGTCAGCTTTTAAGCGCTTAAACCAATATCAACTTTTCGGCAGAACAATTACGGTGAAAGTGAAATTTGCAGATTTTAAAATAATTACCCGAAGTGCTTCATTCGAACATGCCATCACTGAAGAAACAACAGCGATTCTCGCTGCCAGAACACTAGTAGAAAATGCCGAGTTTGATGGAAAAACTGTGAGGTTACTTGGCGTTGGTTTTTCTAATTTCCACGAACCTAAATTAAGAAATAGGATAGAAGAACAGGCAAGGTTGTTTTGATTTGTTCGCACAGGTTTTGCAAATTAAAGTTACTGATAGTTTGTGGAGAAATTTTATAAGTAATGCCTTACATATTCCATTCTTCCCGTGAAGACGAGAATCTTAAAAAGAAATAGACAATAGCTTTCAACTAATCTTAATATATCCTTAACAGCCATTTAATCTATTGGAATTAAATTTGTTATCAAATAATTAGATAATGAAGATCAACTTTATTCTTATCGCTGTTGCTATAGTAGCTATCTTAGGCTTTATCTACTTTGTGGTTAAAAGAAACCATAAAGACCAAAAAGAGCTAGAGAAGGAACTGAACCGAAAAGAGCTGAAACCAGATAAACACAGCGGCAATCGTATTTAACTATTTAGGGAATCGCTCCACTTTCATTAGAACTGGAGGCGATGACAATGCTTCCAAAAAAGCAATGATGGCTTTTCTTTCCCTGACATTCAGCATAATTCCTCGTACCAATTTATCATTTTTAGGAACTAAGGGATCGTCTTTTTGATGAGGCAATACGACATGTTCGGGCATTCCCATATTATACAGCACCATTAAGCTATCTATACTGGTTACCGAACCTTGATGAAACCATGGACCAGTTTGCATGACATTGCGCAAACCAGGTGTTTTAAACTTGCCTACATCTTCTGGTTTCTTAGTGAAATTGTATAAACCTAAATCTTCATTTTCAGTTCCATATGCAGTTAAACCAATATTGTGAAAATCTTTATCGGTAAAATAAGCTCCATGATGACAATTCATACACCTCGCTTTTGTTCTAAACAAATGTAGTCCGGTTAATTGCTGGTCGGTTAATGCCTGGTCATTACCTTTTAAGAATTTATCGAAATTACTTTCTCGACTCACGATGGTTTGTTGAAATGTAGCTAAACTTTCAAAAATACGCCGATTGGTAATTTTCGAGGAACCGAACGCAGCATAAAAATAAGCTCGATAACCTTTAATTTTATTCAGCTTTTTCACTAATGACTTTATATCTTGGTCCATTTCATTATGAGCTGAAATAGGTCCCTCGGCTTGTTCAACCAAAGTCTTAGCCCGACCATCCCAAAAGAAGCTGTTGTATACCCATACGTTTTCTAGAGATGGCGCATTGCGGATGTTTGGTAATTGCTCATGACCTAATGAAACAGCCTTTCCATCAGCCCAATTCAAGGCTGGATTATGACAAGTAGCGCAAGAAATTTGATTAGAACCTGAAAGTCGAGTATCGAAAAACAAAAGTTTACCTAATTCAACTACTTTCCTAATGGAGTCGATAGATAAATCAATAGGAGAGTTTTGCAAAGCCGACAGCTCATCAAATACCACACCTTTATCTACATTAGCTTCTGGCCAATATTTGCTAGGCTGCGAATAAACTTTCCTCAGTGAATCAATGGTTAAATCATCACTATCTATCCAATCATTAGATTTAAAAGAGATGAGCAACAAGCAGCTCAAAAAGATACTTATAATAAGCAGCACTTTATTCATTGATGCAAACATAGGAAATTGCATTTACCTATAGCTTAACATGATGAAGTTCAGTTTTCTCAGCTGCTAATTTCTTAGTTCTATTTTGAAATCTGATAAACAGTAGGACAGAAGCGGTGAGCAAGCCAAAGGTTAAACCGTACCAGATGCCTTTTACGCCCATTCCAAAATGAAAACCTAGTAAGTATCCAACTGGTATGCCAATCACCCAATAAGAAAGAAAAGTAATGAACGTTGGCATATTTACATCACCCAAACCTCTCAAAACGCCTAGACCAACTACTTGTGTGCCATCAAATAATTGAAAGAAACCCGCTAAAATCAATAATTGCGCAGCAATGGTAATTACTGTCTGATCGCTTGTATAGATATAGGGCAACAAATTATTAGCTAACATGAAAAGGATAGCTGTAATAGACATAAATACAATTACAATATGATAACTTGCTATTGCTGATAAACGCAAAGGACCAAAATTTTTGCTACCAAAATTATTTCCGGTTTTAATGGTCGCTGCATTTGCTATACCTGTAGCCAACATATAGGTAAATGCAGCTAACGATAAGGCTGTAAAATGTGCGGCTTGTTCTACCTTACCAATAGTACCAATTAAAATACCTGCTCCACTAAAAGCACTAATCTCAAAAGAATATTGCATAGCCACGGGAGCTCCTAATTTTACGATTTTTCTAATCCTCGATAAATCAAATGCAAACAGCTTAAACTCCGAAAGATAGACCCTGAAATTTTTAGAGTTGAAAACATAAGCACCCATAGCAATAGCCATTAAAACACGATCTATCAAGGTACTTAAACCAACACCACTAACTCCCATCGGCCTAACGCCAAACATTCCTCTTACGAAAATGATCCCTAGAATAACATTGATTACGTTACCCCAAATAGATACCATCATTGCTTGTTTGGTAAATCCCAAGCCTTCTGTAAACTGCTTAAATGCTTGGAAAATCATCAAAGGAAATATAGAAATTCCCATAAACTGCAAATAGGGCTTGGCATGCAAAACAACATCTGGCGATTGCCCTAAGTGATCAATCACTTTATAGTAGACTAACAGCACTAACGCATATAGCAAAAAACTAGAAACTACGTTGATCAATAAGCTATTAGAAAGTAAACGACCGCATTCCTCCTTATTTTTACTTCCATTAGCTTGCGCAATGAGTGGCGTTAATCCATAGGAAATCCCTAGACCTAGCACCAAAATCAGCATGAATAAACTGTTTACCAAGGAAACGGCAGCTAATTGAACAGTACCTGCAAAATGACCTACAATCATTCCGTCGGCCATATGTACTAAGGTGTGTCCTAATTGTGATAGTACAATAGGTAAAGCTAAAATGAGGTTGTCTTTATAGTACGATTTGTACTTGGCAAAAGAATAAGTGAACATACGCCGCAAAAGTCGCAATTTGTTTTCAGTTTGCAGAAGACAGTTTTCTGTTTACAGCTTAGAACGTCCAAACTTTACAACCTTTCAACAATCGTTAGTCTGCTAAAATATAATACTCTTCTTTTTCTGTGATACGTGGCAATATAATACCAGATAAAATTAGGTTAACGATAATTTTCTGCGCTTTTTTATAAGCACTTCTAGTCAACTTGCTGAATTCCTTTAAGGTAATACGACCGTTTGCTTCGAGGTATTTTAGTAATAATTTTTCCTGTTCAGAATAGGCGATAAAAGCACCCTCATTTTCTCCATCCTTTTTTAGTACTTCAATCAATATTTTACTAGCTAACACGCTTTTATCCTGTATCCTAAAATATACCCACCATTTTCCCTGCTCATCTAAAGCATAATGCGGCTTGGTATCACTTCTAGGAATTTCCGCTACTAAAACCAATTTATCGTCTATTATATATTCCTCAAAACTAGGTTCTATAGCCGGTTTGCAAAACTGGTGCGCGGCTTTATTAATCATGTATTTTTCTTCCTCTTCTGCCTTTACGCCTTTAATACTACCATCGTCAGCAACACCAATTAAAAGCTTGCCACCTTTATTGTTAGCAAAAGCCACTAATGTTTTCGCGATTTTCTCCGCTTTACTAATGGTCTTCTTAAAATCAATGTTTACGTTCTCGCCAGCAAGGATTACTCTTTTGATATTCATTTTAAGTAGTTTTTTATAAACAGACGTGATGATTACTTTTAACTCTAAACTTTCTACTTTTAACTTATATAGCTACTCGTTGTTTTTCTCCAGGAAATTTAAGTCGCAAATAAACTTCGTTACTCACCGTTGCACAAAGTTCACCTTGCTTGTTATAAAGCTCCATAGGATAGGCTTTCACAAACTTTCCGTATTCGTTCAGTGCTTGTTCAGCTTCTGCGATCATCTCATCGGTTATCTTCAATGTAAAATATAAAGCTGTAAGTCCGGGCTTTAGGTATTGGATACTTGCACTTTTCAGCCAAACCCTACATTTATATCCCTTACGCTGCATGAGCTGGTCAAACAAAATGGCATAGAAAGGATCTGTTGCAGCATAGATAGTACCGCCAAAAATAGACCCGTTATAATTTCGATTTAAAAAGCTATTGCTAATTTTCACATCTACCCCTCTAAATCCTTTATGAAATTGCCGCACCCAAATGCGCTGAAACATTAAAGGCGGATATAAACTCAATGCCCATTTTAGGGTGCGTTCAGAAACTATCATTATTTTAAATATCACAATTTGTATTGAGGTATGAAAGCATTGTTTAAAACTTGACTTGAGTATAACTTTTTAATACAGACGCATAAATACATTGTCTTCAAAAATTATCGTAAATTATCATACAAATGAAATGTATATATGTGTGGCTTTTTCAATCTCAGTGCTATATTTTGTAACATTTATGGCATATCCAAAACTTTTCCACAATGGGCTTCAAAGTGTAGCTTATTTTGCTAAATTCGCAAGGTTATAATAGTACCAACTAAATTTCGTTTTTAACGAACTAATTAACTTATGGCAGAAGATTTAGAAAATCAGGAGAACGATAAGATTATCCCCATTAATATCGATGAGCAGATGCGAACTGCTTATATCGATTATTCGATGTCGGTAATTGTGAGTAGGGCATTACCCGATGTGCGTGACGGTTTGAAACCAGTGCACCGTAGGGTACTTTATGGTATGCAAGACCTAGGCGTAGGTGCAGGTAAACCGTATAAAAAATCAGCACGTATTGTGGGTGAGGTTTTAGGTAAGTATCACCCTCACGGAGATTCATCTGTATATATGACGATGGTACGTATGGCCCAGCCTTGGAGCTTACGTTACATGATGGTAGACGGACAAGGTAACTACGGATCTATCGACGGTGACTCGCCAGCTGCAATGCGTTATACCGAGGCTCGTTTCCAAAAAATGGCAGAAGAAATGTTGGCCGATATCAATAAAGATACGGTAGACTTTCAAAACAACTTTGACGACTCGTTACAAGAACCCACAGTATTACCAGCAAAAGTACCAAACCTTTTAGTTAACGGTTCTTCTGGTATTGCGGTAGGTATGGCGACTAATATGGCGCCACACAACTTAACTGAGGTAATTAATGCAACTATAAATTATATCGACAATAGAGAAATTACTATTGCTGAGTTAATGAAATTCATTAAAGCGCCAGATTTCCCTACAGGAGCTATCATTTATGGTTACGCTGGGGTACAGGAAGCATTTGAAACAGGTAGAGGCCGTATTGTAATGCGTGCCAAAGCTGAAATTGAAACCGTCAAAGATCGCGAGGTAATTATCGTTACCGAAATTCCTTATCAGGTTAATAAAGCCATGATGATTGAGCGTACCGCTGAGTTAGTTGGTGAGAAAAAAATTGAAGGAATTTCTAACATTAAAGATGAGTCTAATAAAGACGGTATCCGTATTGTTTATGAAATTAAACGTGACGCTAACGCAAGCATTGTTTTAAATAATTTATTTAAGCAAACTGCACTACAAACCTCATTCAGTGTAAATAATATTGCATTGGTGAATGGTCGGCCGCAGTTGTTAAACCTTAAAGATCTTATCCACCACTTCGTTGAACACAGACACGATGTGGTTATCCGTCGTACTCGTTACGAGTTGGCAGAAGCTGAAAAACGTGCCCATATTTTAGAGGGATTATTAATTGCTTTAGATCATATCGAAGAAGTAATTAAATTGATCCGCGCATCTAGTACTCCAGAAGAAGCTAGAACCGGATTGATGGAGAAATTCGGATTATCTGATATCCAAGCTCGTGCTATTCTTGATATGACCTTACGTAGGTTAACAGGACTAGAGCGTGATAAAATCAAAGAAGAATACGCTGAATTAATGAAAACTATCGAATGGTTGAAATCTGTATTGGCAGATGAAGGTCTTCGTATGAAAATCATTAAGGATGAATTGACGGAGATTTTAGAGAAATATGGTGATGAGCGTAGAACAACCATCATCCATTCGGCAGACGATATGAGTATGGAAGACTTCATCGAAGACGAAGAAGTTGTAATTACCATTTCTCACGAAGGTTATATTAAACGTACGCCAGCTTCAGAATACCGTACGCAGGGTAGAGGTGGTAAAGGTTCTAAAGGTAGTAACTCTAGAAATGAAGATTTTATAGAACACCTATTAGTGGCTACTAACCATAACTATATGTTGTTCTTTACAGAAGCTGGAAGATGTTTCTGGTTAAGGGTTTACGAAATTCCAGAAGGTACTCGTCAAAGTAAGGGACGTGCTTTACAGAACATTATTAATATTCCTAAGGAAGAAAAAGTTAAAGCTTATATCAAGGTTAAAAACTTGAAAGATCAAGAATATTTAGAGAATAACTTCATCATTATGTGTACTAAAAAAGGTACCATTAAGAAAACTTCTCTAGAAGCTTATTCTCGTCCACGTGTTAATGGTATCAACGCAATTAACATTAATGAAGGCGATCAATTATTAGAAGCTAGCTTAACCACAGGAAGCAGTGAAATTGTAATGGCGTTACGTTCTGGTAGAGCAATTCGATTCAACGAAAGCACAGTTAGACCAATGGGTAGAACTGCAACTGGTGTACGTGGTGTAACTTTAGCTCATGATAAAGACGAAGTTGTTGGCATGATTGCTGTAGATAGTAGTGATGCAACGATTTTAGTAGTTTCTGAAAAAGGTTACGGAAAACGTACCGATATTGAAGATTACCGCGTAACCAACCGTGGTGGTAAAGGTGTTAAAACCATTAACGTTACCGATAAAACTGGTGAGCTTGTAACGATTAAAAACGTGACTGATGCTGATGATTTAATGATCATCAACAAATCGGGTATCGTAATTAGAATTGCTGTAAGCGAACTTAGGGTAATGGGTAGAGCGACGCAAGGAGTGAGGTTAATTACTTTGAAAGGTAATGATGAAATTGCTTCGGTTGCTAGAATTGATCACGAAGACGAGGAAGAAGAAGTTGAAGATCAAGCGGCAGGAGAGGAAGCTCCAACTGACGGAACAAGTAGTGAGACGACAGCTACAGAAGAATAATAAATAACTAAATTTAAAATAGATCCATCATGAATAATTGTCATCAATATAAAAAAAACAATATCATGATGGATTTTAACGTTTAAACAGCAAATTTATAATTAGATGAAAAAGTTAATTTTAAGTGTAGGTATCATGAGTTTATCAGCGTTTGCCTACGCCCAAAAATCAGAAGTTGCAGAAGCTAAAAAATCTTGGGATCTATTCCAGGCTATGAACAGTTCGCAAACACTTGATAAAAATCTAGAAAATCTAAACAAAGGCTTAGGTCATACAGATTTAGCAATTGCCCATGAGAAAACTAAAAATACAGTCGAGCCTTGGGCTTTAAGAGCGTCTTTAGCATCTGCTGTAGCATTATTGGACACCGTTAATGCCGAAAACTCGGTAGCCAAACAAAAAATTGCCGAAGAAGCTATTGATAAAGCTACTGAACTGGATAAAAAAGGTGATCAAAAAGACAACCTTGCAAATGCGAAAATTAACATCACAAATGCAATCCAATCTAGAGCTATCAGAGCTTATAATAAAAAGGATTTTGCCACGGCATTTAAAATCTTTACTGAAATTACAGAGAAAAACCCAAATGATACTTCAATGTATTTGAATGCCGGTGTTGCTGCAAAACAGTCTGGAAATTATGCTGGTGCTGTTAAAAACTTTAAAAAAGTGGCAAGCTTCAATGTGCCTGATGCTAAAAACTTGCTATTAGAGTCTATCAACATAGAATTAGTGAACTTGAAAGATACTACAGCTGCAATGGCTTCTATCGATCAGGCATTAACAAAATTCCCAGACGATCCTGATTTTGTAGGTACACAAACCGATATCTATATTGTTAGAGGTGAGATTGAAAAATCTCAAGAATCTTTAACAAAACTGATAGCTAAAGATCCAAGTAAAGCAATTTACCACTTCCTTCTAGGTGAAACTTATTATAAACAGGCGCTTGCAGTACAAGCTGAAAGACAAAAGATTGATTCTAAAAAGGTAAAAGAATACAATGCGGTAACAGCTAAAATGACTGCATTAATAGATAAATCTTTACCGCACTATAAAAAATCATTTGAGTTGGATCCTAAAGCCGTACATACTTTAGAAGCTTTGAAGCAAGTTTATGGTTTTAAGAATGACACTAAAAACTATGAAGAAACTAAAAAGCTTTTAGATGCTATTCAGAAAAAATAATCATTGATAAATCAATGGATAAAAAAGGGGGATAATTGAACATTTATCTCCCTTTTTTAGTTACTTTGTAATAAAGTTTTTGACGATGCGAAAGATATTTTTCAATATTTCTATAATGGTTTTGGTTAGCAACCTTGCTTTTTCTCAAGGTTCACAAATTAAAATAGCAAATAATGCTTTAGCGAAACTGCAAAACAGCATCGCTGAAAAAGCTGATGCGAAAAAGCAGTTAGCGATCATAGGAGAGGGGATAAAAGCAATTGAGCTTGCCGAAAAAGATAAGAAGACAAAAAATTGGCCAGAAACTTGGGCTATTAAAGCCTACTTATCTTCCTATATTGCCCTCATTGATGAAAACGAATCTAATGCAGATAAATATTTTCAATTTGCTGAAGATGCACTTACGCAGGCAATAAAATTAGATAAGTTTCAATCCAACACAGCGCTAATCAAAGCCTCGGATCATAACATCCATGTTAAAAGACAAAAGATAGGAGTGCAAGCTTTTAAGCAAAATGACTTTGCTACAGCATACGACTTACTTAAAAATGTGAGCGATTTTAAACCTACTGATACATTATTAGCAACAAATGTCGCACTTTGCGCACAAAGCCTTCAGAAATATAATGATGCGCTGGCTTATTTTCTAAGAGCAAAAGAAAATGGTGCAGCCAACCCAACTTTATTTCAAAATATTGCCAATATCTATGCTTCTAAATTTGAAACCGAATTAGCAATTAAGACATTAGAAGACGGATTAAAACTTAATGCCTATCATCCACTGTTAACTAATGACTATATTAATATATTATTAGATAACGAGCAATATGACAAGGCAACTAAAGCGGTGGAGAATTCATTAAAAACAGAAAAAAGAAGTAAGCTTTTATTTTTCTTGTATGGTTATCTACAACAAAATGAAGCAAAGAACATAAGCACTGCAGAACTATCTTACCAAAAAGCTTTAGAGGTTGACTACAATTATTTTGATGCACTTTATCAATTAGCAGTGGCCTACATACAAATTGCAAACGAAGCATTAACGCAAAAAGACACACAAAAATTCACTTCCAATATTAACCGTGCTGAATATTCACTGCTAAGAGCACACGATATCAATATTAACGATAGAAATACAGTAAAGCTACTGATCGACATCTATACACGTAAAAATAGATTGGATAGAGTGCAAGAGCTAAAACGCAAACTCAGCGAATTTTAACGAAGCAAATAAATAGATCAAGCAACTTGAGTCATTAAATACAACTTAACATAATGTAAATTATAAGACAATTCGTATTATCTTTTTATTTAGTTAAATTAGCGTAATTTCTAACTCAAATTATAAAAAATGAAAAATATTGCTGTTATCGGTTCTGGTACCATGGGCAATGGCATAGCTCACACATTTGCACAATTCGGATTTTCTGTAAATTTAATCGATATCAATGCAGACGCGCTACAAAAAGCTATCAGTGTAATCGAAAAAAATTTGGACCGTCAGGTTGTTAAGGGAACGATTACAGCAACTGACAAACAAAATACTTTAAACAACTTAAGCATACATACAGATTTAAAATCAGCAGTTGCGGATGTCGATCTAGTGGTTGAAGCCGCTACTGAAAATATTGAATTTAAACTTAAAATATTCAAGGATTTAGATACCTACGCTAAACCAGACGCTATTTTAGCAACCAACACCTCCTCAATTTCAATCACTCAAATTGCAGCGGTAACTAATCGTGCAGACAAAATTATTGGTATGCACTTTATGAATCCCGTACCGATTATGAAGTTAGTTGAAGTTATTCGCGGATATGCAACCAGTGATATAACTACAAACATAGTTATGGAATTAGCTAAGAAATTGGAAAAAATTCCAGTTGAAGTTAACGATTACCCTGGTTTTGTTGCCAATCGAATATTAATGCCAATGATTAACGAAGCAATTTATTCCCTTTATGAAGGTGTTGCTGGAGTTTATGAGATCGATACAGTAATGAAATTAGGAATGGCTCATCCGATGGGCCCATTACAATTGGCCGATTTTATAGGCTTGGATGTGTGTTTAGCTATTCTGAATGTATTGCATCAAGGTTTCGGAAATCCAAAGTATGCCCCCTGCCCTCTTTTAGTTAATATGGTAACTGCTGGTAAAAAAGGTGTAAAATCTGGCGAAGGTTTTTACGATTATAGTAATGGCGTGAAAGAGGCGACGGTTTCAGGAAAGTTTACCCCAAACCCCTAAAGGGGCTTACCTTTCAGAATATAGACATCAATGCGAAAAAGTCCCCTTTAGGGGATTAAGGGGTTTATTTATTATCTTTGCGTTATGAACGAAAATCTTGATCCTTCTTCTGAAAACCTAAGTCCAATGGAACGTGATATTGAAAAAGTATTACGTCCGCAGGAGTTTGAAGATTTTACCGGTCAGGATAAAATTTTAGAGAATTTAAGGATTTTCGTTAAAGCAGCAAAATTACGTGGCGAAGCACTAGATCATGTACTACTGCACGGTCCTCCGGGATTAGGAAAAACAACCCTTTCGCATATTATTGCAAATGAAATGGGCGTAAATATTAAGGTGACATCCGGTCCTGTATTAGATAAACCAGGTGATTTAGCCGGACTTTTGACCAATCTTGATAGCGGTGATATCCTTTTTATTGACGAAATTCATCGTCTATCACCTCTGGTGGAAGAATACTTATATTCTGCTATGGAGGATTTCAAGATTGATATCATGTTAGAAAGCGGACCTAATGCCCGCTCTGTACAGATTGGCTTAAATCCTTTTACTTTAGTTGGTGCGACTACTCGTTCGGGTTTGTTAACCGCTCCCTTAAGAGCTCGCTTCGGGATCAATTCGCGTTTAGCTTATTACGATGCTAAACTTTTGACAACAATTGTATTACGTTCTTCGGCAATATTGAATACACCAATAAGTGACGAAGGTGCTTACGAAATAGCCCGTCGTAGTCGTGGTACGCCTCGTATTGCCAATGCCTTGTTGCGTAGAACCCGCGATTTTGCTCAAATTAAAGGAAATGGAACTATAGATACTGAAATTGCCCGTTATGCTTTGTCTGCTCTAAATGTAGATGAACATGGCTTGGATGAAATGGACAATAAGATTTTATTGGCTATTATCGATAAATTTAAAGGTGGACCTGTTGGTTTAAAAACCATCGCTACCGCAGTTGGCGAAGATGATGGAACTATTGAAGAAGTCTACGAACCATTCCTAATTCAGGAAGGATATTTAATGCGTACCGCTCGTGGCCGTGAGGTTACTGAAGCAGCTTACAAGCATTTAAATAGAGTAAAATTAGGACAGACAGGGAAATTGTTTTAACCCGGTCGCCTATTTTCCGAAGAACATTTTGACCTTGCCAATTAAACCCGATTGTAAGCGGCAGCTCCGAGGTACGAGGACTATAGCGGAAAGCGGGACTGCTGCAAGCGAAAAGTTCAGTTACTGCTTTTATAAAATTATGGATCTCGTTCCTACAAGTAATACAATTTATTAATACGATCTAAAACCAATTTAAACAAATCAGTTCGCTTATTTGTTCCTTGACGATATGAATATAGAATTACGTAAACTTACCATAGAAGATTATACCGATTTAAGAGAATCGATGCAAGAAGCTTACTTAGACAGCGGAAACGGTGTATGGAGTAAAGCGAAAATCCAAAATTTGCTAAATATATTTCCAGAAGGTCAACTTTGTATCGCTGTTGACGATAAGGTGGTAGCATGTTCACTAGCTATTATTGTAGATTACGATATTTTTGGTGATAACCATACTTACGAAAAAATTACAGGTAAATACACTTTTTCCACCCATACAGCATTAGGTAATGTACTTTATGGTATCGAAATCTTCGTGCACCCAGAGTACCGAGGTTTAAGATTAGCAAGACGTTTATACGAAGCTAGAAAAGAACTTTGTGAACTACTGAATCTAGAAAGTATTATTGCTGGAGGAAGAATACCGGGGTATCATGAACATGCAGATACTTTAAGCCCAAGGCAATATATAGATAAAGTTAAGGCTAAAGAAATTTACGATCCAACTTTAAGCTTTCAGATTTCTAATGATTTCCACGTCCGTAAAATTTTAAAAAACTATTTGCCTGGAGATATTGAATCTAAAGAATTTGCTACATTAATTGAATGGAACAATATTTACTATTCTGACAATGTATCGCCACGCTCGGCACAAACCATTAGATTGGGCTTGGTGCAATGGCAAATGCGTTTGTTTCCAGATTTAGAAGCATTTTACGAGCAGGTGAAGTTTTTTGTGGATGCGGTAAGCGGCTATAAATCTGACTTCATAATGTTTCCTGAGTTTTTTAACACACCGCTTTTAGAGCCATACAATCATTTACCGGAAAAAGAGGCGATGGAGAAATTGGCCGACCAAACCGCAGAGATTGTAAAAAAGCTACAGGAGTATGCTGTTTCTTACAATGTGAATATCATTTCTGGAAGTATGCCTATTAAGGAAAATGGAAAGCTTTACAACGCAACTTATCTTTGCCATAGAAACGGCTTAACAGAAGATTATAGGAAAATACATATCACCCCCAACGAGCAAAAATACTATGGAATGAGTGGTGGAGATAAGATTGGTGTTTTTGATACAGATTGCGGTAAAATTGGAATTTTAATATGTTATGACGTTGAATTTCCTGAGTTAAGTAGAATTTATGCAGATCAGGGCATGCAGATTTTATTTGTACCATTTTTAACTGATACGCAAAATGGATATACACGTGTCAGACACTGTGCGCAAGCTAGGGCAATTGAAAATGAATGTTATGTAGCAATCGCAGGCTGCGTAGGTAACTTACCAAAAGTCAACAACATGGATATTCAGTTCGCACAGTCAGCTGTATTTACACCTTCAGATTTTGCTTTTCCTACCAATGCTATTAAAGCTGAAACTACTCCAAATACAGAAATGATGTTGGTTGTTGATGTTGATTTACACCTTTTGGATGAGCTCCATCATTTCGGAACGGTAAAGATTTTAAAAGATAGAAGAAAGGACTTATACGAAGTAAAGCTGCTAAAATAGCAGCTTTACACTCAAAATATAGATTGTTGGTTCTAAAAGACTAACATTCTAATATCAATTTATTTTGTTACGTTATTTCTAAAGAAGACAAACCAAACTACTAATAGAATTAATACAACAATCGGAATAATCCATTTCATAGCCTGCCCCGCTCCTTTGTTATCTGGCTCGTTTACAGTAGGTGCTGGCGCTGGGTTCTCTTTGTGCGCTTCATAATCTGTTTCTACATCTGTAGTATGCTTTTGTGGGTCGTCTATATTATTTTCTGTTTGATTTTCCATAATACGAGATTTAATTAGTGTTTATACGATCAATTTAATCGATTTTGTAATTCTAACAATCAAAGGAGTTAAAAGGTTTTTTAGTAAAAGGTTATCTTTGTATAGAAATGTTTAACCAAGCCTCCAAATACAGCCAGATGATCAAGCAAGAAGCCTTACGTTTAGGTTTCATGAGTTGTGGCATTGCAAAGGCAGAGTTTTTGGAAACTGAAGCTCCAAGGCTAGAAAATTGGCTAAAAGCAAATCACCATGGCGAAATGAGTTATATGGAAAACCATTTCGACAAGCGGTTAGACCCGAGAATTTTAGTAGAAGGTGCTAAATCGATCGTCTCATTAACCTTAAATTACTTTACAGAAGAAAAACAGCTTGATCTGAATGCTCCTAAAATTTCGAAATACGCTTACGGAACCGATTATCATTCAGTAATTAAAGATAAGCTTCAGGAATTAATGTCTTTTATACGTGATCATATCGGAGAAGTAGATGGACGTTGCTTTGTCGACTCAGCTCCAGTAATGGACAAAGCTTGGGCGCAAAAGGCTGGTTTAGGTTGGCGAGGCAAAAACTCAAATTTAATAAGCAAACAGGCAGGTTCTTTTTTCTTTTTAGCAGAGCTGATTATCGATTTGGATCTGGAATACGACAATCCATTCCCTACTGATCATTGTGGTTCCTGTACTAGATGTATTGATGCTTGCCCTACTGATGCAATTGTCGCCCCTTATACCGTAGACGGAAGTAGATGTATATCTTATCTAACTATCGAATTGAAAAATGAAATCCCTACGGAATTTAAAGGTAAAATGGATAATTGGATGTTCGGCTGTGATGTCTGTCAAGACGTTTGTCCATGGAATAGATTTTCTACCGCCCACCAAGAAGAAAATTTTAAACCGAAAGAAGACTTACTTGGCTTAAGCAAAAGCGAGTTGATCGATATGACCGATGAAGTTTTTAGACGCGTGTTCAAAAACTCACCAGTAAAACGCACGAAATATAATGGCCTAAAAAGGAATATCGATTTTTTACAACAACCATGATTAAATATCTCTTTATCGTCTTTTGTTTTTTTAATGTTGCGGCATTTGCTCAAGAAATTAAATTAAGGAAACGCAATTTCAATGCCCCATTGGGAAGTCAGTTTGCAAAATCAATAGCGGATACCAACTTAAGTATACAAGTAAGAGAGCAACTTATTTACAGTGAAATCAGAAACGGAAATATTCCGTCTTTTTTAAGAAAGCTAAACCCTATACAAGTTGTAAAGGTGATTAATGGAAAAGGTTATAAATTAATATATTATACAATATCAGACTACTTATCTATCGGAGAGAATGCAGATTTCTTTTACCTATCTACCACTCCAATGTTGGCGCAGAAAATTGCCGATTTAACAAATTCAATCCTACCAACAAAGAAAATGGTGGACGACATCTACGCCAACGCAGCAATTAAGTTAGAACCACAACCTATTCCACCAAGCAAAGCGATGACTACAGTACCTATCTTTGTTGCATACAATGATGTAGTAATAAAACAACTTGAATCATTTAAGCTAATACATGAACAATCTGGATTAACGGCTGGCAATAAAAAAGACATCGTCATTTCTAATAAAATCTTTGATCAGCCAACGCCCAGAGTAGTGATTTATGGCTGGCATAAATTAAATGGTCAAGCGATCCAGCCAGTCTATAATAAACATACAAGTAATTGGGCAGATTATAGCCATGGCGTACGATTAATCAGCAATGTAGGATATCTAAATGGAAAACGGACTAAGTTGACTACGATATTGAAGGATCCCAAACTGCATGTGTTATTAAGTGATGAAGGCCAAATTTTAAATTCAAAATATCCTTTAGACTAACAGAAATGCAACCAATATCTGCCCGCTATAGTTAAGAATTATAGCCGCCTATTTATTTGGTTTGCTGACATACTTATTGCCTTTGATATAAAAACGAAACGGCCATAAAGCATGTTCTTCAGCGTAAGCTACACCAATTCGAGTGGTAGCTACTATTTCTTCATCTTGATAAGAATTACCATCTTCAATCCAAATTTCATCTGATGAAAGATTTCTAGCATTTAGTGTTCTATCTATTCCTAATGCTTGAGATAGTGCACCTGGGCCGGCAGTAATGCGAGGAGCTAAATTATCCATCTTTCTCCGTTCAAGCATGATATCTGTTCCCGTCGTCGGTTCAATCGCTCTAATTAACACTGCTTGAGGATTACCATTAACACCACTTACCACATTCAAAAGATGATGAATTCCGTAGCATAAATACACGTAAGTAACTCCGCCAGCCATAAACATTGTTGCAGTTCTATTGGTGTTCTTTCCCCCGTAAGCATGACAAGCTTTGTCTGCAATGCCATCGTATGCTTCAGTTTCTGTGATGATACCGCCCGTGAGTCGACCATCCACATAAGTGAATAATACTTTACCGAGCAATTGTTTTGCAACACTTACTACATCTTCTTGTTGATAGAACTCTTGGGATAATTTAGGCATTAATTAAGCTAACTATTTGGTTTAGATATTTGTCATCAACTTCATTAAAATGAGAAAGATATTCACTATCCACATCTAATACACCAACAATTTCATTATTGAGGTATAAAGGCAATACGATTTCTGATTTCGAAGCCGATGCACAAGCGATATGACCAGGAAATTCATCTACATTAGGAACCACTAAGGTTTTTTCTTGTTCCCAAGAGGAACCGCAAACTCCTTTGCCCTTTTTAATTCTGGTACATGCCACCGGACCTTGAAATGGACCTAAAACTAATTCTTCGTTTTTAATTAAATAAAAGCCGACCCAAAACCAATTAAACTGCTCTTTCAAAGCAGAACTTATATTGGCAAGATTAGCAATTAAATCATTTTCGCCCTCAATTAACGCCTTAATTTGAGGAATGATAGATAAATATTTTTCTTCTTTCGAAGCTTCTTTTAAAATCGATAAATCTTCTGCCATAATGCAAAGTTAAAAGTAATAAGTTAAAAGTAATAAGTAGTACTAGCTACAGGTCTAAACCTTACAACAATTTTACCTAATCCACATTACAGAACTATTCCACAATCGCAGGCTAGTTGAAACAATTTACTTAGTTTTGGAACGATTATAACTTAATTAACAACACAATGAACAAGAAAATCTTATCAATTACTTTACTCCTAACGGGCGGTTTAAGTCTATTAGGATATAAATTCCGAGAAGAGGGAATGTTTCCTTTAAGCGAAATCCATAAAGTAGACTTAAAGAAAGCAGGCTTAAAGATTGAACCTAACGAAGTATATAATCCGAATGGAATCAGCTTAGTCGATGCTTTAGTTAACGTAGGTGGATGTACTGGTTCTTTCGTTTCTGATGAAGGGTTAATTATCACTAACCATCATTGCGCCTTTAGTGCCGTACAATTAGCGAGTACACCGGAAAACGATTACTTGAACAATGGCTTTGTAGCTAGGTCACGTGAACAAGAAATTGAAGCAAAAGGATTAACTTGTCGGATTACAGAAAGTTACGAAGATGTATCCGATAAAATCCTGGGGTCAGTAGCAAACGTAGAAAATCCAGCCGCCCGTCTACAAATGATCAACAACATGATGAAAAACATCGCAACGGAGGCAGAACAAAAAGATCCTAGCATCAGTGCGGAAGTTTCAGAAATGTTCATTGGAAAAACCTACGTTCTTTTCAGATACAAGACAATCCAAGATGTGAGATTAGTATATGTGCCAAATCGCCAGATTGGAGAATTTGGAGGTGAAACCGACAACTGGGTTTGGCCTCGTCATACGGGAGATTACTCTTTTATGAGAGCTTATGTTGGGAAAGATGGCAAACCGGCGAAATACAGCAAAGACAATGTTCCGTTTAAGCCTAAAAAATCATTAAAGGTGAATGCGAGCGGAACTAACGAAGAAGACTTTGTATTTATCTTAGGCTATCCAGGTAGAACATTCCGTCATCGTCCTGCGCAATTTATAGACTATCAAGCTAAATATGTCCTACCCTACACTTCGGAGTTGTTCGATTTCCAAAACGCAACTATGGAAGCTGCCGGCAAGAAAGACAAGGCCACAGAAATTAAGCTTGCCACACGGATCAAGCGCAATGCCAATGTAATGAAAAACTATAGAGGTAAATTAGCAGGAATCAAAGGAATTGATTTAGTGGCTCAAAAACAACAAGAAGATGCCGCGTTAGCCGAATTCATTAATGGAAACGTTGAGATTAAAGCGCAATATGGAAGTTTGATGACCAATATTGATCAATTATACAAACTGATCAATAGCGACGCCAATAGAGATTTGTGGTTTAGCCAAATCTACAATTCGACAAGTCTAGTTAATATCGCTAAAAATATCAATATATTCAAAAGTAACCTTAATCAGCAACCTGCAGCACAAAAGCAAGCTTATTTTGAAAGTAACGTAGGTAAATTGAAACAAGTGCTAGGCAATATTTACGATGCTTACCAAGTCGATGTAGATAGGCGTATTTTTAAGCGTATGTTAATGGATGCTGTGGCATTCACCCCCAACCAAAGAGTTAATGCCGTCGACAAGATCATCAATCGTGGCAGCAATAACGAGACGATGATAGACGACTTTATCAATGACACTTTTGGCTTGACCAAACTTAAAGACCAAAACTATATATTCAACAATCTTTTGAAATCGCCAAAGTCAATTAGCGACTACAATGATGGCTTATTATTATTGGAGACAGATATCGCTCGTCAGATAGCTGAAATTAAGCCCGAGAAAGACCGCAGAGATGGTATACTCAACAAACTGATGGGCGACTATGTAAACGTTAAGGAGAAGTTCTTAAAGAAAGGTTTTATACCAGATGCCAACAGTACACTTAGATTAACTTATGGCTATGTCCGTGGTTATTCTCCTGCAGATGCCACTTACATGTCGCCATACACTACCGTTAAAGGCATTATTGAAAAAGGCGCATCAGGCAATCCAGATTTCTATTATCCAAATATTATTAAAGAGTTATGGAATAGAAAAGATTTTGGTCCATTTGCAAAAAAAGAACTTAATGACGTTCCTGTTGCATTTCTTTACAATATGGACACAACAGGCGGAAATTCTGGCTCGCCAATCATGAATTCTAATGGTGAATTAATCGGTGTAAACTTCGATAGAGCCTATGGCGCAACCATCAATGATTACGCTTGGAATGAAAGCTACAGTCGCTCCATCGGAGTAGACATTAGATACGTACTTTGGGCAGCTTCGAAAATTGACAAAGCCGACTTTTTACTTACGGAGATGGGCGTAAAACTTTAGTCAAAATCCAAACGCTGGCAGTGCCAAATTTTATGATTTGAGCACAAGTAACAGTCGCTATTTGGGCGCTGCCAGTATCCTTTAAATACTCAAAAAAAAACGAACCTATAGCATGAGAATTATAGCAGAACTACCGCACCCACAATGTAAGATTAGCATCTTTAGCATGAACCAAAAGTTCATCGTGAAATTTGAACAAGGGCCCTACGAACAGAGCTACAAAATTTCGGAATTAGATCTTACGGGCGGAGGTGTAAATGAGGTGTTTCAGATCATCGATGAAGAATTTATAAATACAGTAATCGAGCGTTTCAAAATGATGAGAACTGACTTTATAGCAGCTTACCAAAGACAGCAGTAATCCACCAATAAAACACACATAACAAACTGTGTATCAGTACTAAAAATAACCAAACAGAATTTTATTTTGATTTTTATATAGATTTAAGCACGAACAACGGTTATTAAGTAAATAATAAATTTATATAGAAGACATATATGCTTTGATTTACAATATTATATAAATTAAAACAAAACAAAATTCTGTTATTAATATTAGCCAAATAAATGGGAGGTTTTCAAAAATAAGGTTAAAATCTAGATAAAAGCGCCTGTATACATAGTAATATGAAAACTACCATCTAAGCTGCGAATCAGAATTTATATTACCTTTGCAAACCAATAAACAAACACATGGCAAACAACAGAAATGCAGGCGTATTTTTTATCTTAGTTACTATCCTATTCGACTGCATTGGTTTTGGAATTATTATTCCAATTATGCCAGCCTTGATCAAAGAACTCACTGGAGCCACACTTAGCGAAGCTTCAGAATATGGCGGTTTTTTATTGACTGTTTATTCGTTAATGATGTTCGTTTGCTCTCCTATTTTGGGTGCACTTAGCGATAAAATGGGACGCCGTCCAGTGCTATTAATCTCCTTATTCGGGATGGCGATAGATTACATCTTTTTATCATTCGCCCACACCATCACACTTCTATTTATAGGACGTATTATCGCAGGACTTTGCGGCGCTAGCATCACTACAGCCTCGGCATATATTGCAGATGTGAGCACCCCAGAAAAACGAGCACAAAACTTCGGTTTAATTGGTGCTGCTTTTGGACTAGGCTTTATCATAGGACCGGTAATTGGTGGTGTATTTAGTCAATTTGGAACCCGTGTACCTTTCATGATTGCCGGCGGATTATCTTTGATCAATTGGTTGTACGGCTATTTCATTTTACCCGAGTCGTTAAAGAAAGAAAATAGACGAGCTTTCGACTGGAAAAGAGCGAATCCGGTAGGTGCCTTAATGCAAATTAAACGATATCCTTCTCTTCTAGGATTATTAGCGTCATTACTTATTTTATATATTGCGGCACAATCTACACAAACAGTTTGGTCGTTTTATACGCAAGAAAAATTTGGCTGGGATGAAACTTGGGTTGGTTATTCGTTAGGCTTCGTAGGCGTGACGGTAGCAATTGTACAAGGAGGACTAATTCGTATCATCATACCTAAATTCGGACAAAAAAAATCCATTATGCTTGGCTTAAGCCTATATGTAATAGGTTTTGTATTATTTGCTTTTGCTTCTAAAGGATGGATGATGTTCGCCATTATCGTTCCTTACGCCCTAGCAGGAATTACAGGCCCAGCGATACAAGGAATTATCTCTACGCAGGTAAAACCGGATGAACAAGGCGAGCTGCAAGGAATTATGACCAGTTTCATGAGCTTAGCAAGCATCATTGGCCCACTACTGATGTCTTATCTTTTCGCACATTTCACCAACCACTCTAACAATAGTATTTACTTTCCTGGAGCACCTTTCATGATGGGAGCTCTGTTAACTTGCATATCTATTACTATTTGTTATCAGACATTAAAAAAGCACCATTAAATTGATTTTAGACTTCATATGGCGAAGTTATCTTAAGCGACCATCAAAACTATAAATCTTTAAAACATACGATTTACTGCCATTTTTTCAAATCAAAAGCGCCTAAATAGTGTTAGATTTGTACATGCTTCAAAGGCCAATTAGAGATACACAAGATTTTTTACTAAGCAACTATTTTGCTGAAGGTCTTCGTATTACTTTTGGTGTACTTTGCCCCTCGCTAATCATGGCACATTTCAGCATGCTACAATACGGCATGACACTTTCTCTTGGGGCGCTTTGTGTCAGCATTGTAGATTCTCCTGGCCCCATACATCATCGCAGAAATGCCATGTTTGTAACGACCGCACTGCTATTCTTAGTAAGTATAATCGTAGGGCTCACCAACAAAAGTGATATTTTTATAGGTATTTTGCTAGTCGCTTTTAGCTTTATATTTTCAATGCTATTCCTATATGGAGCTAGAGCTGCAGCAATAGGTACGTCCGTATTACTGATCATGATTTTGAGCATAGATGATGTAAGACCATGGAGAGAAGTAATCTTCTACAGCACATTAGTTTTAATTGGGGGTTTGTGGTACACGTCACTAAGCTACATCATTTATAGACTTCGTCCCTACCGTTTGGCGCAACAGACGCTAAGTGATTCTATAAATGAAATTGCTGATTTTCTTCGAGCTAAAGCTAAGTTCTATTCGCAACATACCAACTACGACAAAAACTACGCTGACTTGCTACAATTACAAGTAGATGTCCATCAAAAGCAAGACGAAGTTCGCGAAGTGCTATTTAAAACCAGAGAAATTGTAAGGGAATCTACGCCTCAGGGCAGATTTTTGCTAATTGTTTTTACAGATACAGTAGACTTGTTCGAACAGGTCATGTCCACTTACTATAATTACAAACAGCTCCACGAACAATTTGACTCCGTAGGTATTTTATCTCATTATGAAGAAGCGATCAATAAAATCGCTGACTCCCTTGATGACATTGCTTTTGCATTAAAAAGCGGCGGCATACCTACCGTGGCTGGAAATCTGGAAAACGACTTAACAAAACTGAGGCAAGAAATAAATGACTTAGAACAGCATAAAAGTGACAAATACAACACGTTAGGCATTATCGCCTTGAAAAATATTGAAGTTAACATTGAAAATATTGTTGGAAGAATAAAAACCATCAATAAGTACTTTAATAAAAAAGAGCAAGGTAAAATTAAAAAGGGTGATGTGGACGTAGGTAAATTCGTAACTTCTCAGGAAATCAATTTCAAGCTACTGATCAACAACCTCACTTTTAGCTCTTCTACCTTTAGACATTCTGTTCGTGTAGCCATAGTAATGTTTATTGGTTTTGTAGTAGCTAAAAGCTTAGATTTCGCCCACAGCTATTGGATTTTATTAACCATTTTAGTAATTTCTAAACCAGGCTTCAGTCTTACGAAGGAAAGAAATTACCATCGCATCATCGGAACTGTTGTAGGTGCATTTCTTGGCATGGCTGTACTTCATTATGTTCATGATAAAAATACATTATTCGTAATACTTATACTTTTCATGATTGCGGGATATAGTTTCCAGCGCAAAAACTATGTGGTAAGTGTTCTATTTATGACACCCTATATCCTCATCATGTTTGATTTCTTAGGAATGGGTACCATGTCCATTGCAAAAGAGAGAATTTATGATACCTTGATTGGTTCTGGCATTGCCTTAATGGCAAGTTATTCACTCTTCCCGAATTGGGAGCACGAAAAGGTACGAGAAGCAATGACTAATATGATCAAGTCTAACCAATGGTATTTTACCGAAGTTACTAAGCTATATTTTGAAAAGGGGTTTGACTTAACCAATTACAAGTTAGCTAGAAAGGAGGTGTATGTAAACACTTCCAATTTAGCGTCTATGTTTCAAAGAATGTTCTCTGAGCCCAAAAGCAAGCAAGTACATATCAAAGAACTTCATCAGTTTACCGTACTCAACCATTTGCTTTCTTCATATATCGCTAGTTTGTCGTTATATATTAAGGAACATCATTTTGTTTGTGTTAATTATCAAGACATTAAACCCATCGCCGACAACACAACTTATCTATTAGAAAATGCAGGTGAAAATTTGGTAAAGGAAATCATTGAACCAAGCAATGTTCCATTAATTAGAAGAAAAAATGCGGCAGGCATTCCTCTTTCCGATTCAGATATTGTCATCGAAGAACAATTCGATTTGATACAAAAAGTATCTTACGATATTTTCAAATTGACTGAAAAAATTAAGATATAAGTTTTTTTTTAGCAATAGATCATTCAACTTTTAAGATAGCGAGCACTCTACTCAAATCATCTAATACCTTAATATTTTACGATATCAAACCAAAACCATAATTCAATTGTTGCTCATTCAAAAATGAATAATATGGAAAAGATATATACAGCCACAGTGACCGTTATTGGCGGTAGAGATGGCCACGCAAAATCGAGCGACGGAATATTTGAGACAGATTTGAGGAAACCAAAAGAAATGGGAGGACAAGGTGGAGCACCTAATCCAGAGCAGTTATTCGCTACAGCTTGGGGATCTTGTTACTTAGGTGCACTACAATCCATAGCAGAGCCAGAAGGAGTTGATGCTAGCAATGCCAATGTAAATGTGCATGTATCTTTCAATAAAAATGGAAATGGTTTTGCACTTTCAGCAGATTTAGATGTACATATCCCAGACATTAGTATTGAGGAAGCGCAATCTTTAGCAGACAAGGCACATGCGGTTTGCCCATATTCAAGAGCTACAAAAGGAAATTTAGAAACTAGAGTTACAGCAGTTTAACATACAAGGCCAGCGCAAAGCTGGCCTTCTTTTTATAACAGCAGCTTGCTCGCCAAGCCCAATAATAACAGAAACCCGAAAACATCTGTAAAAGTGGTAATGATAATCGATGAAGCTATTGCGGGGTCTATGCCTACCCTTTTTAAAATCAAAGGAATACCCGCCCCAGTAAATCCAGCAATAATCAAGTTCCCAGTCATGGCCAGGAAAATCACTACACCAAGCATCAAATTAGCATCGAACAAATAAGCGAAAGCTAATACGATTAAACCCGTTACTGCTCCGTTAATCATTCCAACTGTGAACTCCTTTAAAACTGTTCGATAAGCTTGTTCATCTGTCAAGTCGAATAGTGAAATACGCCTAACAGTTACAGCTAATGCTTGTGTAGCGGCATTACCACCCATACCAGCAATAATTGTCATGTAAGCGGAGAGAATTGCCAAATGCGCTAGTGTATCTTCATAATAACGTACCACAGCCGATGCTAAAAATGCCGTTCCTAAGTTAATAATCAACCAAGGCAACCGAGATTTAACGGCATCAATCCAGTTACCAGCAAGTTCCTCATCTTCCGAAACCCCAGATATTTTTAAGATATCTTCTGTATTTTCATCTTCCATAACATCAATAACGTCATCGAAAGTTACTCGCCCTAATAACTTCAGATGTCCATCAACTACTGGAATACTCGTCAAGTTATACTGCGATAGTAGTTTCGCCACTTCCTCCTGGTCCGTATCGGCTTTTACATATACCGCATTAGCATTTACCATATCGGTAATTTTCACATTTCCTTTTGCCTTAATAATGTCCTTTAAAGAAACAATACCCTTGAAACGGCCTTCATCATCAACTACGAAAACTGTATAAAATTCCTCAATTTCTTCACTCTGCCTAATAATTTCATCAATCGCATCTTTTTTGGTTAAATCAATATTAACCTTTATCATCTGCGTATTCATTAAACCACCCGCAGTGTCCTCGTCGTAGCTTAACAAATTTCTAATGCTTTCGGCATCGTCAGCACTTAAATCTTCTAAAATTTCCTGCTGCTCATCCTTATCCATTTGAGAGATAATATCCGTAGCATCATCGTAGTCTAACTCCTCTACGATTTCCGTACGTTTTTCGGGATGTAATTGCAGTAGAAGCTCTTCTGGGTGGGAAGCCTCACTCATTTCAGAGATAATCTCTGAGGCTTTTTCTATATCTAAAAGATTGATGATCCTTTCCCGATTCTCAGCGTTGATATTTTCAAAAAGAATGGCAATCTCAGTTGCGTGATATTCAGCCAAAGTTGCGGCTAATAGTTGGTCATCACCCTCTATCGCTTTCTTTAATTTGGAAAGATCTGTTTTATCTAATTCAAATGATTGCATACAAACTTGTTAAAAATTAGATATTGATATAAGTGATACTTAAAGATACTGCTACTGCAATACCGAAGCTCAATAATGTACCTATCAGTACGTATTCCGTAAGCTTCAGTTCGTTCCCTTCTTTTAGATCGCCAAATCTAAAAATAGATTTAGCGGCCAATAGAAAACCTACTGCTTCAAAATGATTGGTGAGTACAAAAACGTAAATAAGTAGCCTTTCTAAAATCCCAATAAACTTGCCTGCATTTTGCAGCGAAAGCGAACCTTTACTTGGAATAAACCTATTGATCACTATTTTGATAATAATTGCCGTGGGCGATGTCAATAATAGACCTCCAAAAACATAAAGCCAAAGCTTAGAATTTTGAAGAAAACCAAAATCGATATTAGCTCCTTCATAATAAACCAACCAACAGCCTAAAATCACTATAATATGCAATGCTTGATCTGCAAAAAACCAAATTCTTTTAGTATTAGCTTTCTGAAACAGCAGTTTAGCAGCATCTATTACATAATGAGTGATTCCAATAAGTAAAGCTTGTTGCCAAACATCAAATGAAAAAAACACAACAAAAACCAATGCAGCATGCAAGACCACATGCAAGTACAATTTATTTGATTTCAGCTTAATGTGTTCTTTTTCTACCACCCATTTATCTGGCTGCAGAAAGAAATCGCCAAGGATATGAGCTAAAAGAAGTTTAATTAATGCGATTTCCATTACTTAAAGGTTTTGCCAATCAATAATCTATATTTTTTCTCTAGCTCCATGATCTCCGAAAAGTGAGCTCTTTTAAGCGCTTCGCTGATAGAAGATTGACTCCTACCTGAAATTTTTGCAATCTTATCCTGATTTTCATTCTGGTTTTCTATGGTCTGCTTTACAACTTCGGAAGCAATTGGACTCCAACTGTCCATGGCAATTAATGCTAATTTGAAGTATAAATTCATATCATCGTCAAACTCATCCGAAGGGCTTTTTATAGCTAAATTCACTTTATTGCTCTTCAAGCCATCAAATCCCTCGCCCGAGTTTACATAAGCCTCTCCATTAGCTTCAGTCACTTTATCTGTAGCTACTTTAGCTTTCTTACCTAAACCAATACTTAATCTAACATCAGCACCTTTAATCGTTTTCATACAGGCTTTAATATACACTGAAGTTAGAAAGGCTTTATCCGATGACAATTCAATTTGAAAACTATCCCCTCTAAAAATTTCCCATTTCGTATTTTTCTGAGGCAAAGCCGATAAAGCTTTCTTTAACGTATTGATCCAAAGGGACGGTAATTCTCTTGAATTGACGATGTCTCCGGTAATTACAGCAATCATAAATCTAATATCGGCAAAAAAGCCGATAAATCAAATTATCGGCTAATTAACCGATAATCATAAATATCGGCTAAATACCCGATATTTATTTTTAAAACTATCGCTATACCATAATCGTTATTAAATTTATGGGGTTAATACAATTTACAAACAAAGGCATTTACTGCAAACAGGGGGATTTTTATATCGACCCTTGGCGACCAGTTAATAAAGCTGTGATTACCCATGGACATGCCGATCATGCTAAATGGGGCAATAAAAGTTATTTATGTCATACTTTAACAAAACCAATTTTAGAAGAGCGATATAATTTATATGGTAACGTAGAAACCTTGCCTTATAATCAGCAAATAGATATTAACGGCGTAAAATTAAGTATGTTTCCAGCTGGACATGTAATTGGTTCGGCACAAATTAGATTAGAATATAAAGGCGAAATTGTAGTCATATCAGGTGATTACAAAACAGAATACGATGGAATCAGTACCGCTTTTGAACCTGTTAAATGTCATACCTTCGTATCTGAAAGTACTTTTGGACTGCCCATCTACAAATGGCAACCACAACAATTGATTTTTAATAGCATTGACAGTTGGATCGCAGAGAATCATAATAAAAACAAAACCAGTGTATTAGTGGCGTACAGTTTAGGGAAAGCGCAAAGGCTAATACAAAACCTTAAAAGTGGATATCCAATATTTGTACACCGTACCATTGCAGCATTAAACGAGGCTTTTAGAAAAGCAGGCGTTCAGTTACCTTCTACCATACAAACTACGCCAGAAATTAAGAAAGACGAACTTCAAAAAGGAATTTTAATTGTTCCACCTGCCCTAGCAGACGGTAAATGGATTAAGAGTTTAACTAACCCAGCTATCGGCATTTGTAGCGGGTGGATGGCGGTAAGAGCGGGCAGAAGATGGCGAAGTGCAGATGCCGGTTTTGCTTTAAGCGACCATGCAGACTGGCCAGGTCTTTTGGATGCTATTAAAGCTACGGAAGCAGAAAAAGTAATGGTAACACACGGAAGTACAGCAATTTTCAGTCGTTACTTAAATGAAATTGGCATTGAAGCCGAAGAGGTTAAAACACAATATGGTGATGAAGAGGCTGACGAAAAAGTAGAAGCAGATATTGAAGAAAACGTTACAGAAAAGAAGATACAAGCATGAGACGTTTCGCACAATTGATACAAGAATTAGAATTAAGCAACAAGACCAATGATAAAATTGCTGCCTTAGTTGCTTATTTTTCTGAAGCTGACGACAGAGACAAACCTTACGTAATTGCCATGTTCACCGGAAAAAGACCTAAAAGGCCTATCACTACTACACTTATTAAACAATGGGCAATTGAACTTACAAACCTCCCAGAATGGTTATTTACCGAAAGTTATCATAGTGTTGGCGATTTAAGTGAAACTATTGCTTTGGTACTTCCTGAGGCAAATAACTATATAAATAAACCACTACACCAGTGGATTACTGAGCTCGCAGCACTTCAAGGAAAAACCGACGAAGAGAAAAAAGAATACATCCTCACTTCATGGAATAGTTTAGCAACTCAAGAACGCTTCATTTTCAATAAACTGATCTCAGGAAACTTCCGAATTGGAGTTTCAAACAAGATGTTGGTGAATGCGATTGCCAAACAAAGTGAGCAAGAAGCTAATAAAATCATGCACAGCATTATGGGAAAATGGCAACCCCATGAAATTACCTACGAAGAATTAACCGCTGGAGCACATGTAAATACGGACAACTCTTGGCCATACCCTTTCTGCTTAGCCTACGCCATAGATACAGCACCTGAAAATTTAGGTGCTACAACTGATTGGCAAGCCGAATGGAAATGGGATGGAATTCGCGGACAGATTGTAAAACGTAATGGCGAATTATTCATCTGGAGCCGTGGTGAAGAACTAGTAACGGATCAATTCCCAGAGCTTCATTTCCTTAAAGATGAATTACCTGATGGAACTGTTTTAGATGGAGAAATACTTGCGGTAAAAGATGGAAGTGTACTTTCATTTAGCACATTACAACAAAGATTAAATAGAAAAGTCATTAATAAAAATCAACTTGATAATGCACCAATTGGTTTTTATACTTACGATTTGTTAGAGTTCAATGGAAAGGATATTAGAACGGAACCGCTATCAAAAAGAAGAAATTGCCTAGAGCAGATGATCGGGAATTTAACTACTAAAAACATTGCTATTTTATCTCCGGTGATTGAATATAAAGACTGGCAAGAATTGGCCGAAAAAAGAGAAACGGCTAGAGAGATCAATAGCGAAGGAATTATGTTAAAACACGTAAATTCCGCTTTCCATGCTGGCAGAAAACGTGGTGATTGGTGGAAATGGAAAATCAACCCTTACACTGTGGATACCGTTATGATTTATGCACAGAAAGGTAGCGGACGAAGAGCTAATTTCTACACAGACTACACTTTTGCTGTGCGAGATGGAGAAAAACTAATCACCATTGCAAAAGCTTATTCTGGATTAACTGATAAGGAAATTAAAGAAGTCAATAGCTTCGTGAATAAGAATGCCATAGAGAAATTTGGCCCAGTACGTACGGTAAAACCTGAGTTAGTTTTTGAAATTGCGTTCGAGGGAATAGCAGAAAGCAAACGACATAAAGCTGGCCTAGCACTGCGCTTTCCACGCATTGCCCGTTGGCGCAAAGACAAAAAAGCAGACGAAATCAATACACTAGATGATTTAAGACAACTCCTAAGCTCAGCTTCATTATAATTTAAATGATATCCCAATGCCTAAGTTTAGCATGTCAATCTTTTGCGAAGTAGGTGCACTATTTACTACATTCCCACTAGTTTGGTTAACTTCAAATTTTGGGTTAGCATTTCCATAATCTGCGATGATTCTCAATCCAAAATCCGGCGCTGCATCATAATTAAATCCTAAACCAAACAACATTCCAAAAGAGCTTGCTCCAGCAGATTCTTGGGTACTACTTCCATTAAAACTTCCCGATATATTAATTTTTACCTCTGGCGAGCTGGTATGTTGATACCCTGCCATCGCCCTAGCGATAAAATTAAGCTTATTAGCAACTTGGGGCATATAGCTAAAGCCTGCAAATAAATTAGCATTCTTCCAATTTGTGGTAGACATATTTAGCGAAGAACCAGTTGGAGCGTTATATTTGAAATCAATTCCATGAATACTTCCACTTAGTCTCCCCGTCGCATACATATCCTTTCCTAATTTATAATCATATTCTATAGCTAGAAAAGCACCCAGTTTTGCTAAACCAGCTTTAGGGTTATCACTAAACTTATTACCGAAATCAGCTATTGGAAAACTAGGACCTGCTAAAATGGTTATAGCTGATTTTTTTGAATTTTGAGCAAATGAAGTAGCAGTAGCTATTAATAATATTGCCGAAAAGAGAACTGATAATTTCATAATAGTTTATTTGCTACTAAAATAGTCCTATTTATAAAAATTACAAATTTTGATTCAAATATTTAAATTATTTTAACCTTTTGTGTGCATTATTGTTTATGAATTATGCAAAAAACCAAAGGCTATAAACAAATCATCTCTTGGCTGAAAACCGATAAGCGAAAGCCTTTTGATTTCCAGAAAGACACTTGGCAATATTACCTAGATGGTTACAGTGGTTTAGTTAATGCACCTACAGGTTTCGGTAAAACATTTTCAGTTTTCCTTGCGGTAGTAATTGAAGGACTAAATCAGCCTAAGCCAGTCAAAGGACTGCAAATGATATGGATTACCCCGCTCCGATCCCTAGCTAAAGATATCGCAAGGGCAATGCGCGAGGTTTTATTAGAAATTGGCTTAGATTGGCATGTTGGCGTACGTAATGGGGATACTTCGCAAGCAGAAAAGCTACAACAAAAAAAAGCGATGCCGGAAATATTGCTCATCACCCCAGAAAGCTTACATCTTTTATTAGCTCAAAAAGGCTCCTCCAACTTATTCAAAAATTTGAAATGCATCGTTGCAGATGAGTGGCATGAACTGCTAGGAAGTAAACGTGGTGTAATGGTAGAACTGGCACTATCTAGGATCAAAGGATTGCAAAAAGCCAATGGCGAGCAACATTTAAGAGTTTGGGGCATTTCGGCTACTATTGGTAACATCCAAGAAGCTTTAGATGTAATTGTTCCAGAAGATGATGCAAAGAAAGTAATTGTTAGAGCACAGCTGGAAAAGAAAATAGAGATCAAAACCATCTTACCTGACAAGATTGAGACACTGCCTTGGGCTGGACATTTAGGTTTAAAATTAGCGCATAAGCTCATTCCTATCATCAACCAAAGTAAAACTACTTTAATCTTTATCAATACCCGTGGTCAATCAGAAATCTGGTATCAGCACCTGCTGGATATTGAACCTGATTTAGCAGGCAGAATAGCCATTCATCACGGTTCTATAGATTTTGAGTTACGCAATTGGATTGAAGACAGTTTGCACAGCGGTTTATTAAAAGCCGTAATTGCAACTTCATCCTTAGATTTAGGTGTCGATTTCAAACCTGTAGATACTGTAGTCCAGATAGGCTCGCCAAAAGGTGTCGCTCGTTTTCTGCAACGTGCCGGTCGCTCGGGACACTCGCCCTACGAAGTTTCTAAAATCCACTTTTTGCCTACCCACGCTTTGGAAATTGTGGAAGCAGCGGCAATTAAAGAAGCCGCAAGAGAAAAAAATATCGAAAGCAGAGAACCTGTTGTTATGGTTTTTGATACTCTAATCCAATATTTGGTTTCCTTAGCAGTCGGTGATGGCTTTGACGACAAAATAATTTACCAAGAAATAGTACAAACCAATGCCTTCAAAGAATTATTACCTGAAGAATGGTCTTGGGCCATGCAATTCATCACCTCTGGTGGAGATAGCTTAACAGCTTACAACGAATTTAAAAAGGTAGTGAAAGACGAAGATGGGCTTTGGAAAGTAAAAAGCCGACAAATTGCAATGCGCCACCGACTTCACATTGGGACTATTGTGAGCGACGCAATGTTGAAAGTAAAATTTTTAAGTGGCGGCTACATTGGCATGGTTGAAGAATACTTTGTATCTAAAATTAAAGCTGGTGATAGTTTCATACTTGCCGGCCGAGTGCTCGAGTTTGTACAGATCAAAGACATGACCGTAATTGTTCGGCGCAGTAAGCAGAAAAAAGCGATATCACCAAGCTGGTTGGGAGGTAGATTGCCCCTATCTTCAAATTTAGGTGCAGTACTTCGCAAAAAGTACAATGAAGTTTTAGATAAAAATCACCAAGATGAAGAACTAGATGTGGTTTATCCTTTGTTTTTAACGCAGCAAGAGCGCTCACACGTACCTAAAAGCGATGAATTATTGGTTGAAATGATTAACAATCGTGAAGGGTTTCATCTTTTTGCTTATCCCTTTGAAGGAAGATTGGTACATGAAATTCTAGGTGCTTTGGTGGCTTATAGATTAAGTAAGTTAGTGCCAATTACTTTTTCCATTGCCATGAACGATTACGGCTTTGAATTATTGAGTGATACCGAAATACCAATGGATGACGGTATTGCTTATGAAGTTTTCTCTCCTAAAAATCTAGCAGAAGATATTACTTTAAGTATCAACTCCACAGAAATGGCACGCAGAAAATTTAGAGACATTGCCTGCATTTCTGGTTTGGTTTTTCAAGGTTATCCTGGAAAGTACGTAAAGAATAAACACCTCCAATCTAGCGCAGGCTTATTTTTCAACGTATTTAATGACTTCGACAAACATAATCTTTTATTGAGACAAGCTTATGAAGAAGTGTTTTACCAACAATTAGAAGAACCTCGATTAGCAGCAGCACTACATCGAATCCAACAAAGTAATATCATCATCACTTATCCAAAACGATTTACACCGTTATCTTTCCCAATAAAAGTAGATAGCTTGAGAGCAAACATGAGTTCTGAAGAACTAGAGCAACGAATAGAGCGAATGAAAAAAGAAGTCTTTAAGTAAAAACTTACGTTATTTCGACTGGAGCCTCAAGCGGAATGGAGAAATCTTTGAAGAACATTAGAAAGATTTCTCCACTACGGTCGAAATGACGACAGGTTTTTAAACTTTACTTATCTTTGCATCGTGAAAATCGAAATTAGAGGAGAAGAAATTATTCTAGATAAAGAACGTGCTATTTATCTACCTAACGAAAAACTATTAGCCATTAGCGATTTACATTTGGGAAAGGCAGCCCATTTTCGAAAAGCTGGGTTAGCAATTCCGAGTACAGTTTCTAGAAATGATCTGATAAGATTGGAAAATCTACTTTACAAGTATCGACCTGAAACATTACTCATTAATGGAGATATGTTCCACAGTGATTACAATACGGAAATTGACGAATTTGCGAAGTGGAAAGAAAATTACAGTGAAATTAAATTTATCCTAGTAAAAGGAAATCACGATAAACAGAAAAAAGAAGTTTACACAGAGCTAACGATTGAAGTTCATGAACCCACCTATAGTTCTACCAACTTTTGCTTTATTCACGATGCTGCGGAATGCCACTCCGAACTATATTCTATTGGAGGCCACATCCATCCCGGAATTAGCATAGTAAGCAAAGCCAAGCAAAGACTTAAATTTCCCTGTTTCTATTTTGGTGAAACTCACGCTATCCTGCCGGCTTTCAGCGTTTTTACTGGGTTGCAGTTATTAAAACCATTAGCAAACGACCAAATATTTGCTATTACGCCTACAAAAGTCGTAAAAGTTTAGCTTGAATGCATTTCAATCAGTTGCTTTAATTGATAACCTGGGATAGCGCCACTTTGCCTCCAAACCGCTTTCCCTTTTTTGAATAAAATAAAGGTTGGCACACCTTGTACATTAAATTCGCTCGCTGCAGCTTGGTTTTTATCTACATCAACCTTTATAATAGCAGCCTGATCTCCTATCTGACTTTTCAATTCTGTTAAAATTGGCACCATCGTTTTACAAGGCCCACACCATTCTGCGAAAAAATCTACCAATACTGGCTTCTCTCCATTAATTAATTCTTTGAACTTCGACATAATTTAATTCCTTTTAAATTGAACAAGCTAATTAGAGAATAGTTTAAATTACCTTCCTATTAAACACAGCTGTCATTTCGAGGGAAGCGCAGCGACGAGAAATCTAGTAAGTTCTAGATTAGTTTAACAGATTCCTCCTATCGTCGGAATGACAAAGTATAATTGCTGAAATTGTCACTAAAAACAAAAAAGGGAGCAATTTTCATCGCTCCCTTTTCTTAATATTTCAGTATCTTATTTTACTGCATCAATAACAGCTTTGAAAGCTTCTTTATTGTTCATCGCTAAATCAGCTAATACTTTACGGTTTAAACCGATGTTTTTAGAAGCTAATTTACCAATAAATTGAGAGTAAGAAATGCCGTACTCACGAGCACCAGCATTGATACGTTGGATCCATAAAGCACGGAATTCTCTTTTCTTAGCTTTACGGTCACGGTATGCATATTGCAAACCTTTTTCAACTGTGTTTTTAGCAATGGTAAAAACCTTGCTTCTTGATCCCCAATAGCCTTTGGCCATATTTAGGACTTTTTTCCTTCTGCGTCTAGCAGCTACTACGTTTACCGAACGAGGCATAATGTGTTGTGTTTTGATAAGCGGTGTTGCATTTAACTGCAAACTTGAAACCGAGTATCGGGTTAAAAATTAATTACTTACCGATGCAAAGCATACGTTTAACGTTGCCCATGTCAGCATCATTTACCATGCTAGTGGTGGTTAAGTTACGCTTACGTTTAGTGCTCTTCTTTGTTAAGATGTGACTTTTGTAGGCGTTCTTTCTTGCAATTTTACCTGTTCCAGTAAGCGAAAAACGCTTTTTAGCACTGGAATTGGTTTTCATTTTTGGCATAACCTGTTAATTTATATAATTTATTACTTTTTTGCTGCTTTAGGTGCTAATGTTAAAAACATACGCTTACCTTCTAATTTAGGTAAAAGTTCTACTTTACCTATTTCTTCCAATGCTTGAGCAAACTTTAACAATAAAATTTCACCTTGTTCTTTGTAAACAATAGCTCTACCTTTAAAGTGTACGTAAGCTCTAACTTTCTCGCCTGCCTCTAAAAAACCAATAGCGTGTTTCAATTTGAATTGAAAATCGTGATCGTTGGTATTAGGTCCGAAACGGATTTCTTTGATAACCGTTTGCTTAGCATTAGCTTTAATTTCCTTTTGCTTTTTCTTTTGCTCATACATGAACTTACTATAGTCCATAATACGGCAAACTGGTGGATTAGCGTTTGGAGAAATCTCTACTAAATCAAGTTCTAGTTCTTCAGCAAAAGCTAATGCCTTTGATAGAGGATAAATACCTTGCTCTACATTATCCCCAGACAGCCTAACCTCTTGTGCACGAATATGTTCGTTAATATTATGTTCTGCTTCTTTTTTCTTAAAAGGTGGACGTGGTCCCCTGTTAAATCCTGGTCTTCCTAATGCCAAATGCGTTCCTTGTTTAAACTGTTATTTCTTTATTAATTAATTCACTAAACTCTACTAAAGTCATGCTTCCCAAATCTCCTTCGCCATGTTTGCGAACAGAAACTTTTCCTTCTTCCATTTCCTTTTCGCCGATGATCAGCATATAAGGCAATTTTTTAACTTCAGCGTCTCTAATTTTTCTTCCGATTTTCTCATCACGAAAGTCAATTAGACCGCGAATATCGGAATTATTTAGCTCTTCTGAAACTTTTTTCGCATATTCTTCATATTTTTCTGAAATCGGAAGAATGATATACTGCTCCGGAGAAAGCCACAACGGGAAGTTTCCACCACAGTGCTCGATCAATACAGCAACAAAACGTTCCATTGATCCAAATGGTGCACGGTGAATCATTACCGGACGGTGCTTTTGATTATCGCTGCCAGTATATTCTAATTCGAAGCGCTCTGGTAAGTTATAATCTACCTGAATGGTACCTAATTGCCATTTTCTACCCAACGCGTCACGTACCATAAAATCTAACTTCGGACCATAAAAAGCTGCTTCACCATATTCAACTACAGTAGGCAATTCTTTTTCTGCGGCTGCCTCAATAATTGCAGTTTCGGCTAATTTCCAATTTTCGTCTGAACCGATATACTTAGTTTTATTCTCTGGATCACGTAGTGAAACTTGAGCTGTATAGTTATCAAAACCTAAAGATTTAAATACATGAAGTACTAAATCAATCACTTTTTTAAACTCTTCTTTTACTTGATCTGGACGACAGAACAAATGTGCGTCATCTTGAGTAAACCCACGTACACGAGTTAAGCCATGCAATTCGCCACTTTGCTCATAACGGTAAACTGTACCAAATTCTGCAAAACGAACTGGCAAATCTTTATAAGAACGAGGTTTAAATTTATACAACTCACAGTGGTGAGGGCAGTTCATCGGTTTTAAGAAGAACTCCTCTCCTTCTTGCGGAGTTTTTATCGGTTGAAAAGCATCTTTACCATATTTTTCGTAGTGACCAGAAGTGATATATAAATTCTTGTGACCGATATGTGGAGTAATTACTTGCTCATAACCTGATTTTTGTTGTGCTTTAGTTAAGAACTGAACTAAACGTTCACGCAACGCTGTACCTTTTGGCAACCACATTGGCAAGCCCATTCCTACTTTTTCTGAGAAAGTGAAAAGCTCCAATTCTTTACCTAGTTTACGGTGATCACGTTTTTTAGCTTCTTCAATCATATGAAGATACTCTGTTAATTCACTTGCTTTAGGAAAAGTAACACCATAAATACGAGTTAACTGCTTTTTAGTTTCGTCACCTCTCCAATAAGCACCGGCAACGTTCATCAGCTTAATAGCTTTAATGAAACCTGTATTTGGAATATGTGGACCACGGCATAAATCAGTAAAATCCCCTTGTGTATAGAAAGTAATTTTTCCGTCTTCTAAGCCATCAATTAAGTCTAATTTGTACTCGTCGCCTTTTTCTGTGAAATATTTTACAGCATCAGCTTTGCTTACACTTTTACGCTCAAAAACTTCTTTTTGTTTAGCCAATTCCAACATTTTGTCTTCAATCTTCTTGAAGTCATCTGATGAAAATTCTCTATCGCCGAAGTCTACATCGTAATAAAAACCAGTTTCAATAGCTGGACCAATACCAAACTTAGTGCCTGGGTAAAGGGCTTCTAAAGCTTCGGCCATAATGTGTGCCGATGAATGCCAAAAAGTTGATTTACCTGCTGTATCGTTCCAAGTCAATAATTTAACCGCAGAATCAGCTTCGATTGGACGGGAACTGTCCCAAACTTCTCCATTTACCTCTGCCGCTAAAACGTTTCTTGCTAAGCCCTCTGAAATTGATAAGGCGATTTGATGGGCACTTACGCCCTTTTCATACTGACGTACAGAGCCGTCAGGTAATGTAATGTTAATCATCTACAACTATGATTTTAGAGTTTATAAAATTGTTAGGCAAAATCACTTACGTGTGTGATTTTATTTTGTGCAAAGGTAAGGTTTTTAGATGAATTTTTTAACGCCATATTTAGCAATTTTCGTCATTGCTGTAAAGGTTTAGTAATTCGGTAACAGAGTTAGCTTTGTAAGAGCTAAAACACAATTTATGCGGATAAATACAAATGACCTCACCCTAAAGCGGAACTATCTAAGTAAATACCGTTTC